>Ga0210088_1000054_pt1 | contig 23718 bp, 15 predicted proteins | sample RushMan_CattailN_6_FD_185557 | JGI IMG/M metagenome (GOLD analysis project Ga0210088, IMG submission 185557) | Wetland microbial communities from San Francisco Bay, California, USA, that impact long-term carbon sequestration -... | ecosystem: Environmental > Aquatic > Marine > Wetlands ... | reverse complement strand
AATTGCCACCAAAAGATTGGAACCAAAAGGCTCTGCTGCACTTCCCTCTGCTTGAGTCTTAATTCTAAATTGTTGATCGACTCTATCAGAAAACGATGTTCACCATCGATCAGGCCGGGCAATATAAAATATCCGAACCTCTGTATTCTTTGGAAAAACCGGTTTGCAAATGATGTTCTTTAAAATACAAAATTGTAATTTACGCTCGTTGATTACTACAACTTGAATTGAATTAATGATTCTAATAATACAATAATAATTCCTAATTGTAGAAATCCATGTCGAATTTGCATAGATGCAGCAAGGAATGAATTCCCTCCTTGCTTTAAACAAAAGATGCTAGCTGTAAGCTTCTGCAAAAGATCTCATTCCAGGCTTTAGTCGTGGAAATTGGCAAGCAAAATAGGCGTCTAGCTGGCAAGGAACCAGCTAGGTATACTTTTTGAATAGCTGAACAAACGCCAAGAATAACAGATAAGCCATACTTAAAGCCGAGGGCCGGATTCGGGAAATTGGGGGGGCTGCAATGAAGAAGATCTTAGTGGTAGAGGATAATGCTGACAACAGGGATTTAGTATGTGCTCTACTGGAAGATGACTATATCGTTGGGAGCTGCGGCAATGCCAACGAAGCCTTGAATTATTTGCAGAGCAAGAAGAACTCCCAACCCGACCTATTGCTGTTGGACATCTCTCTTCCCGGGATAGATGGGATTGAACTTTTGCAGCGCATCCGCTCTGCACCTGAATTGAACCAGATACCTGCTATTGCCCTTACCGCGCACGCAATGAAAGATGACTGGGATCGTTTCATCGGTCAAGGCTTTGACGGCTACGTGAGCAAGCCGATTGTCGATGATACTCTATTATTTAATGCCATAGCTCGTCTAATTCCCTGAAAAATGGAGAGAACTCATGACAGCGCGCCGATTTCAGATGCGCCGATTCACCTGGGTACTATTGACCATCGTTTTGCTGTTGCTGGTTTTGGCCATACTTCCTCAAGTATCAGAGATCAGAGGCCAATTTTTGGTCACAGCCAATATTACCGTAGCTCTCTTGGGCCTTGGGGCAGGACTGCTGGTGATAAGGCATATGAATTATCGTCTGGCCCACCTTGCAGAAGTTGCCAGATCTCTCGAACAAGGAGATTACACTGCAAGAGCAGAGATCGTGGCGTCGGATGCGATTGGCCTCTTGGCTAGAATCATGAACGCGATGGCCGAAAAAATACAGTCCGCCATTCGTGAATTGGAAATTCAACACAACGACCTGGAACGTAGCAAAAAAATGCTGGCGGAGAAAAATGCCGTCCTGGAGCAGGAATTCAAGCGCCAGGAATCTTTCGGCCAGTATTTGGCATCCCTCAATGCTGTGGATGTGAACTCGGTAGCCGACAGGACCATCACCTATATGATGAAGGAGGCCGATCTTCAACTTGGGATTTTTTATCTTTGCGATCAGCACACCAAAAACCTCACTCCCATAGCACAGAGAGGGATTGACCGACACGCTCTGATCAATATGGTCTCACAGAATCTGCAAAACGGATTCCCCGGACAGGTTATGGAGCAACGTTCCTGGTTGAGTATCAGGAAAATAGATAGAGATGCTCTGCCAACTGTTCAGCTTGGCTTTGCACAAGCTTCCGTCCAGACTGTTCTTGGGATTCCTGTTATATTTCAAGAAGAGGTTTTGGGAGTAATCGTTTTGGCGGCATTACGCCATATAGAAGATTCAACCCGACGTATGCTGGAAAGTGCAGTCGATGCAGTGGGCAACGCACTGAACAGCGCCATGAGTTACAACACTGTGCAGCGGCAGGCGCTCCAATTGGAACAGGTTAATAAAGATTTGGTAGAAGCCGATAGGCTGCGCAGTGAATTCGTCGCCAACATGAGCCACGAACTGCGAACACCGCTAAACTCGGTTATCGGCTTTTCAAGTCTGCTACAAAAGAATCGCCAAGGATCTTTGACTGCAAGCGACTTGAACTACGCCGAAAAAATTAACCGGAATGGCAAACACCTGCTGAATTTGATCAATGATATTTTGGATCTCTCCAAAATCGAAGCAGGCCGCATGGATGTCTCTTTGAAAGCCGTCCCCGTTGAATCCGTCGTAGCTGAGGTGATTGACATGCTCAAGCCGCAGGCTGATGAAAAAGGCATAAGGCTTGTCATCGAACCCACCGCAAAGACTCCCGTAATCAAGGCGGACATTGAGAAGCTTAAAAGAGTATTGATCAATCTTGTCGGCAACGCGATTAAATTTACCAATCGGGGCCACGTAAAAGTCAGACTGCTCGTCAATCAACACCAACAGATACAGATTGAGGTAAGGGATACTGGTATTGGAATACCAAAGGATAAACTTGAGATCATATTTCAGCCTTTCAGACAGGTGGATAGTAGTACCACACGAGAATACGGCGGTACAGGGCTGGGTTTGACCATTACGCGATCCATTATAGAGCTGATGCAAGGCTCCATAGCGGTATCCAGCGAGTTGGGGCGAGGAACAACGTTTACGGTCACGTTGCCAATCGATCAGGTGAACCAAGAAAGCCAATCGACAGCGAAGGTTGAAACAGAGGATTCCGGTTTTCAAGATTTGAGTATTGCGAACTTTAAGAATCAAAAGCAGAAGCTCGATGGCCAACTGAGAGTCTTAATAGTAGACGATGACCCCGATGCGAGGGAACTGCTTACCAGCCACCTGGAGACTTTGGGTGCCAAGGCGATCAGCTGCGAGAATGGAGAGCAAGCCCTGAAACTCGCGTCTGATCAACAATTTGACCTTATCACTCTGGATATCATGATGCCCGGGCTTGACGGGTGGGAAGTTTTGGAGCTTCTGAAAGAGAATGCCAAGACAAGCGATATCCCGGTGGTTATTATCAGTATAGCCGCGGATAAGCGTCGCGCGGTCGTTTTAGGGGCCATGGACGCACTCACCAAACCCATCTCCAATGATGAACTAGAGGCTTTACTGCATCGTCATGTGCGGAGTAGGAGCATCAAAAACGTTCTCATTGTTGAAGATGATGCCGGGAGTTACAGGCTTTTGCTGTCCTTGCTTCAGAACAAGGTCAGTCAGATAAGGACGGCGTCTGATGGCCGCCATGCTCTGGAAGTTTTGCAGGAATTTACTCCCGATCTAATTTTTGTCGACCTTGCCATGCCAAATAAGGACCAGCTCGTTTTCCTGCGCTCTCTACGGCAAGACAGACGGCTATTGCATCTGCCACTAGTGGTGATTAGTGGAAGCGCTTTGGATTCATCCGAAAGAGATGAATTGAAGCGACAAGCTTCAGCTATCATCACAAAGCACGCATCATTCGAACAACAACTGCAAGAGGTGCTGAATTATGTCCGGTAAGTTTATGCCATCCGTTCCGGAGGATCTGCGCAACGAAGAAATACCAATTTTGGTGGTCGATGACTCGCAGGACAACCTTGACCTGATGGAAGCCTTACTGATCAGCGAAGGCTTTGAAAAAATTCACCTGGCGAACTCCGGACAGGAGGCACTGAGTACCCTCGAAGGCAATCATGACGTCGGAGTTATCCTGCTCGATATGATGATGCCTGGCATGGACGGTCATGAAGTGTGTCGTATGATAACAGGCAGCCAGAAATGGGAGCACATCCCTGTTATTATTGTGACGGGTGGAGCATTGCGCCACAATGAGGCCCTGCAAAAGAGTTTTGCCGCCGGAGCCATTGATTTCGCCAGTAAACCCATAAATGAGGTTGAGCTGATCGCCCGGGTCCATTCGGCCCTTTCGTTGTACCGGGAAAGGGTTATGCGCCACCATAAGACATTTGCGCTGACTGAAAGTGAAGAAAACTTTCGAATAACATTCGATCGCGCACCTGTTGGGATAGCTCACGTTGGCGAACGGGGCCAGTTGATCCTCGTTAACGAACGGCTGACGGAAATGCTGGGATATTCGCAGCATGAAATGATGAATCTTAATTTCAAGTCGCTCTGCAATTCCAGTTGGCATGCATACCGAGAGCGTATCGAATCATTGTTACGCTCTAACGGCGATTACTGCGACTATGAATTGCCCCTGATCCACAAACAACAGAAAAAGATATGGACCCGCATAACGGTTGCTCCTCTGCGGGAAGCGGCCGGCAAACTTAAGTATTTTATTCACGTCATTGAAGACATCAGCAACAAAAAAGAAGCAGAAGAAAGCCTAAAACTGGCGGCCACGGTTTTTGACAACAGTGCAGAAGCCATCATAGTTACCGATGCTCATAGCAATATCCTCAGCGTCAATAACTCATTTACCAAGATGACCGGTTACACGGCTGAGGAAGTTGTCGGTAAGAATCCTCGAATTCTCAGCGCCAAAGTCCATGACTCCGAGTTTTACAAATTGATGTGGACAGCAGTTGACAATACAGGGCTATGGCAGGGGGAAATTTGGAATCGACGCAAAAATGGGGAAGTTTATCCAACCTGGCTGACAATCAGCGCGGTCCGTGATGCAAAAGGAAAGATTACAAATTACGTCGGAATTTCACAAGACATCACTTCCCGCAAAGAGACGGAAGAGCGTCTCAACCATCTGGCAAATCACGATGCTCTAACCGGTTTGCCCAACCGCACGCTGTTTAGTGATCGTTTGAACAATGCCCTGGCGCGTGGGAAACGCTACGGACAAAATCTTGCTATCCTGTTTCTTGATCTGGATCGCTTCAAAGTCATCAATGACACTTTGGGACACGACGTTGGGGATTTGCTATTGCAGAATCTGGCTCTGAGGTTGTCGCAAAGCCTGCGAGGTGCGGACACCGTAGCTCGTTGGGGCGGTGACGAATTCATTGTCCTGCTGGGAGAAATCCACACCAGCCAGGACGCCGCAGCAGCCGCCAGGCGCATCCTCAACCTTTTTTCAGATCCTTTTATACTGGGCGGCCAGGAGATTTTTGTAACAGCAAGTATCGGTATCAGTACTTATCCGAAAGACGGCGACGACGCTCAAATGCTTTTGAGCAATGCAGATACCGCCATGTATCGCGCCAAGGAACAGGGAAAAAACAATTACCAATTCTACACGGCGGAGATGAATGCCACTGCATTGGAGCGCTTGAGACTCGAGTCCGACTTGCGGCGCGCCTTGGAAAGAGGCGAATTTCTGCTCTACTATCAGCCCAAAATTAATATTAGCAGCGGCCAGATCGTCGGGGTCGAAGCACTTATCAGGTGGAATCATCCCGTTCGTGGCATGGTTCCTCCCCAGGATTTTATCCCCCTGGCCGAAGAAACGGGCCTTATCGTGCCTATAGGTGAATGGGTCCTCAAAACTGCCTGCAGGCAGAACTTCGACTGGCATACTTCCGGGATTTCCTCAATTCGCGTCGCAGTTAACGTCTCCACCCAACAGTTCAGGAAGGAGAATTTGACCGAAACCATAGATCGCATTCTTCGCGAAACAAACCTCGAGAACTGCCTGCTTGAATTGGAAATCACCGAAAGCGTGATGATGGAAGATATGGAGCGAGCCATTATAGTCATGTCGGAATTGAGTGATCGAGGCATCCACTTTTCCATTGACGACTTCGGCACGGGTTATTCCTCACTGGTCTACTTAAAGCGTTTTCCCATAAACATTCTCAAGATCGATCGTTCTCTCGTGCGACACATTCCCGCTAATCCCGACGATACCGCAATCGCTTCGGCGATCATCTCTCTTGGAAAAAGTTTGAAGCTCAAGGTGGTTGCCGAAGGCGTCGAAACTCAGGAACAATTGTCATTTTTCAGGAATCAGGAATGCGACGAGGTGCAGGGTTATTTGTTCAGCCACCCTTTGCCTGCGAAGGAAATGACCGAATTATTGCAGCAGAAAGCACCTTTCCCAAAGGCAAATCCATACGAGATCGGAGTATCCGCAAGCAGCGCTCAAGCGCTAATTTGAACGATTAAGGCCGATCGTCATTTCGAGAGACATCTTCTCATCATGACCTACATGGAAGAAAGCGCGGCGAGTTTGACAAAGGAACGTCGAAAGAGCGATTAAGACATAATGCCAAAAATAATTGCAAGCCCTCCAATGCCACCTTATGTTACGCGGTAAATTGCGGCGATACTGATGAATGGCAAATTCGGGCAGGCAGGAGGGTGACATGACCCTAAAAAGGGCTTTAGTTGGAACGCTGGCATCCATTGGATTCATAGTCATTTTGCTGGCGGTTGCAGCAGTTTTGGCCGGTATTTTCTTCTGGCCCAAACCAGAACCAGCCCCAAATAAGATCATACTTGAAATAGACTTTGAAAAAGGCTTCGAGGAATACGCCCCTGCAGAATCATTAGCGAGCCTTTTCAGCGAAAAAGAGCTTAGTATCAAGGATACTGTGTTTGCGATTCAAAAGGCCGCGGAAGACGCCAGAGTGCTCGGACTGGTTGCGAGAGTCGGCTCCACGCCCATTGCCTTGGCCACTGTACAAGAAATGCGCGATGCCATGCTTGCCTTTCGCAGCAAAAAGAAGCCCGCGGTCGTCTATTCGGAGACCTTCGGGGAATTCGGCCCGGGAAACAACGCATACTATCTGGCTACCGCTTTTGACAAGGTTTTTCTCCAGCCTTCGGGTGACATTGGATTAACTGGATTGATGTATCAGAGCCCTTTCATCAAAAAGACCCTGGAAAAGCTGGGGATCTCTCCTAAACTAAGCCGCCGAGGCGAGTACAAAACAGCGGTCAATACCTTCACCGAAGAGCGTTATACCGAAGCGCAAAAAGAGTCCCTAACAGCTGTCATGCAGTCCAATTTCAAGCAAATTGTAGAAGGCATAGCGAAAGCGCGCGGTTTGTCTAACGACAAAGTTCGAAAACTCATCGATCAAGGGCCTTTTCTGAGTACTGAAGCGCTAAATGCTAATCTTGTAGACGAGCTGCTCTACAGGGACGAAGTTTACGCTCGGATTCAAAGAGAAACCGATGAGACGGCCAAATTCATATCCATCAAAGATTATTGGGAGCACGAAAACGACCAGGAAAGCAAAGGACCCGTTGTCGCCGTCATTTATGGAGTGGGGCCTATTCACCTGGGCAAGAGCAAAGCATCACGAATCTTCGGCGGAGTGTCCATGGGTTCTGACACCGTAACAAAGGCATTCAGGCAAGCCGCAAAGGACAAAAGGGTCAAGGCAATTGTCTTTCGGATCGACAGTCCGGGTGGATCGTATGTAGCGTCAGATACCATTTGGCGGCAAATTCTTCTGATCCAAAAAGCGGGCAAGCCGGTCGTTGCATCCATGGGGGACGTGGCAGCTTCCGGAGGCTATTTTGTGGCTATGGCCGCCAACAGGATCGTAGCACATCCGTCGACTTTGACCGGGTCTATTGGGGTCTTCGCAGGGAAGGCCGTTACAACAGACTTCTGGAACAAGCTCGGGGTAACCTGGGACGAAGTACATACCAGCGATCATTCTACTATGTGGAGTACAACTCAGGACTACACGCCCCAGGAATGGGACATTCTGCAGAAATGGCTCGACCATGTATACCAAGACTTCACCACCAAAGTATCCAAATCGAGGAAGCTGCCGCTGGGAAAAGTGCAGGAGGTGGCCCAAGGGCGGGTCTGGACGGGAGAAGCCGCCAAGTCGTTGGGTCTGGTAGATAAGTTGGGCGGCTTTCCGGACGCTTTAATTTTGGCAAAAGAACTAGCCAAAATTCCACCAGGTGCTGAAGTTCAATTAGAAACCTTTCCGAGGAAGAAGACTTTCATCGAACTGATCACGGACAAGCTCTTAGGTCAGGAAGACGATAACCTGCCGACCACTGACGAATCTGCACAACTGCTAGCTTCCGCGGCAAGGTCCGTGCAGCTGTTGAGAGAGATAGCAGCCGCAGCCGGGCTGTTGCCAAACTCCAATGCACTCTCCGCGCCCGAGGCCGGCTTCGTATATGATCGATAGTGTTCTTTACGTATTCGCGGATTTGTGAAAAGCGATCGTGAGGTAACGAATCACAGGGCTTCCCTTATCTCCTCCCGGATTTAAAAACGATTTGAGTCTGCCCCAAACATCATCGTCACGCTTGGGACCTTCGCGTTTCCCATTATCCATGCTTATCTCCTTCTCAATCTCACAACCCACAACTCACAAAATTTAATGGGTCGGTGGGCTGAAGATGAGTCTACTTCGCTGATGTTAAACCAACCAGCGTCGGCAGTTGAGTCAATAACATAACATATTGATAATACTTGTATTATTATAATAAATCAAAGAACATTTGACTCTTCGCCGATTACTGGGACATGGCCCTTTGTTTCGCCAGCTTTCTATGAACCATGTAAATCTTCAACATTTGGTGCGATGAAAACCCAACATGATCCCACCGAGATTTCGCTGAGTTGACAACAATCGGTTACATCCATACCTTCAAGCATATTTTTTTATGGACCGGTTGTAAGGGACCCACAAAATCATAATCGAATTGTGGATAGAATGAGGCCGTAATTGCCCGGAAGAACTACCGAGAATGAGCCATCTCAAGGCGGCAAGAGAAATGGAGATCCGATAGAGATGTATACCGTCATGGTCACTCCGGAATGCGCACCGGTTGCCAAAGTCGGCGGTTTAGGAGATGTCGTTCAGGGGCTTTCTCATGAACTGGCGATCCGCGGGAACGCCGTGGAGATCATTCTGCCCAAATACGATTGCATGCGCTATGATCGCATCCACGATCTTCACAAAGTCTATAGCGATCTCTGGGTTCCCTTTTACGACCAGCACTTTCGATGCGATGTGTACTTTGGCTTCGCAGACAACCTTAAGTGTTTTTTCATAGAACCCCACTCGTACAAGAATTTCTTTCACCGAGGCGTTTTTTACGGCCATCATGACGATCCCGAGCGGTTTGCTTTTTTCAGCAGGGCCGCGCTGGAATTCATGCTTAAGACAAACAGGCACCCCGATATCATCCATTGTCACGACTGGCAGACGGGCTTGGTACCTGTGCTTCTGTTCGAAATGTACAAACATTTGGGAATGACTCATCCGCGAGTATGCTATACTTTACATAACGTTAGGCACCAAGGGTTGACAGGCGAATTCATTTTGCGTCAAGTCGGACTGGAGCCAAGCCAGTACATGACTCACGACCGACTGCGCGACAACTTCAATCATCGCGCCGTCAACCTGATGAAAGGCGGCATTGTATTTTCAAATTTTGTCACCACCGTTTCGCCTCGTTATGCGGAGGAGATCAAAAACACCGGCCTTGGCTACGGACTTCAGCACACCCTACTCGTGCACAGCGCCAAATTTAGGGGAATCTTAAACGGCATCGATTACAACGTTTGGAATCCCGAAATTGACCGATATATTGCATATCCCTATTCACCGACGAACATCGACCACAAATACAGGAACAAAGAAGCACTCCGCAACCGACTCTGGTTGAAGCAGGACTTCAAGCCATTGATTGCAGCCATAGGTCGATTGGACAACCAAAAGGGCGTCGAGTTGATCCGACACGCCATCTTCTACACTCTGGCAAACAGGGGGCAGTTCGTTCTGTTGGGCTCCAGCCCCGACCCCAACATCAGCAGAGACTTCTGGAATTTGAAGCATCATCTCAATGATAATCCCGATTGCCACCTCGAAATCTCATACAACGAAGAGCTCGCCCATCTGATTTATGCCGGTGCCGACATGATCGTCATTCCGAGCACTTTCGAGCCATGCGGTCTGACCCAAATGATTGCCATGAAGTATGGAACGGTTCCTATCGTTCGCAACACCGGCGGATTGGCGGATACCGTTTTTGATGCAGATTATGCTCATAGACCTTACCACGAGCGAAATGGCTATGTTTTTAACGATTACGACCGCAACGGCTTGGAATCGGCCATGCACCGTGCTGTCGGCCTTTGGTACTGGTTCCCTCAATATTTTCGGGAGTTGATGATCAACGGAATGCGTTATGATTATTCCTGGAATTATCAGGCACAGCATTACTTAAATGTTTACGATTACATAAAAGAATAAAGAACAACAGGGAGGGGAAATAGGGGAAATCCATGAAATGTTGGTTTTGTGAAAAGGAAGCAAGAGGAACCTGCGCGGTGTGCGGCAGAGGTTTATGTCATCAGCACGCTCATGTCCACGATGAACTGACCCTTACCAAGTCGGATACCAGTACCGGCTATGCAACCTATTACAATGCCTATGGGACGCTCAAATGCTCAGACTGCAGGCTTGAATGGAAGTCAACGGGACCCAATGCCTGATCCTCGCTCACGAGATGTGATTGTCTCAAGCAAATGTTCGGTAATTCAATCGCGGGAAAATGTCATCTTGCCTCTCGATTTCAAAGAGCCAAGTTTCATCGATCGAACGGCTCACTATTTCTTTGGCAAGTCTCTTAAAACGCCCAAGGTGCATTCTTATTCTTCGCTCCGCATATTCGATCATCGTGCCTGCGCTCATGATGAAAGCCCAGTCGCTTGCCTGGGCCAACAGCAACTCTCTTGCCGCTTGGTTCAACGCTCGCTGCATCGATCCCTTCGATTGAGGATAATCCTTGGCCAATTTTTCCATAACTTGAGCCGCTTGATGCAAATGGCGATAAATCCAGTCGTTGCTCTGATTGAGCCACTTTCGATGGAAGCCCTTTTCCCCCCAACTGGAATCGGAGGGAACTGAAACCTGATTGATAGGGTATTTTTCCAGATATTCGGACAAAGTGACGAGGCGGATTGTCCTTTGCTCCAAAGAGATTTTACGCAGCAGATATTCGAGCCATCTGGGACCCTCAAACCACCAGTGGCCAAACAGTTCCGCATCGTAGGGAGCTATAATGATCGGCTTACGTTCCATGCGCGAGGCCAGATCTTCGATTTGGGTTTTCTTCTTGGACAGAAAGTCAGCAGCCTGAGATTTCGCCCTTGCCTCGGCCCATTCGGGGACGTACACTTGTTTTTTTTCGGTGTTGCCGGTGATCCGATAGTATTTTAATCCCGTATTGATGCGAATGCCGTCTTTATGGATATAGGGTCCGATGTAATCCTGGTCCAGGTCGTAGCCAATATCCCGATAATATTCACGGTAATCGGGATCTCCGGGATACCCTCCCGTAGCACTCCATACCTGCTTGGATGATTCCGGATCGCGCCCGAACACAGCCACACCTGAGGGGCAATAAATGGGCGCGTAGACGCCATATTTCGGTCTCGAATCGGCATGCGTGAGCCCGTGGGTTTCCAGTATCGTGTAGCGGATTCCATTCTCTTTCAGCAGATCATCGACTCCCCGATAGTAACCGCATTCCGGCAGCCAGAATCCCTTGGGCTTGCGATCGAACATTTCCTGATAGTTTTCAATTCCCACCCGAATTTGTGCCCGGACAGCGGAGGCGTTGACGGAAAGCAATGGAAGGTATCCATGGGTCGCAGCACAAGCCAGGATCTCTATGCTGCCTCTCTCCTGCAAACGTGCAAACGCCTGAATGAGATTCTTGTGGAATCGATCAACGTATGTCTCATATGCGTGGATAAAACGCTTCTGGTACATCCGCGCCAGAACATTAAATTCAGGTTGTGATTGAGTGCGACGAACCTCTTTGGTTGCCAGTTCGATGAGTTGTTCGAGTTTATTTACATAGCGAGACTGCAGCAACGGATCGGCCAGCATTGAACTGAGAGTCGGAGTGATCGTGAGAGTTAAACGATAGTCTAACCCTTGTGCTGCGAGATCATGCAGTAGGGTTATTAAAGGAATATATGCATCGGTAATGGCTTCGAAGAGCCAATTTTCTTCGAGAGCATTTTCATCTTCGTCATGTCGCACATAAGGAAGATGTGCGTGCAGTATGACAGCAAGATAACCTTTTTCCATACAGACCACCATGATCGGCTATCCACAACGAAACATGAGAATAAGACTGATTGCCTGGTACTGCAGCGAGAATTTCATATATATCTTCGTGGCGGGAGTGAGAAACCTGTCAAATCAGCTATTTATGAGAGCAAGATTTCTCCGCTTCGGCTCGAAATGACAATTCTCGGATGGCCTCCCGGTAACATAAAGCAAAGCTAGGAGGCGCTTCATCCGCTGAATTCTGGCTTCTGCATTCTGCATTTTCATAACAACCGCAAACCATGGTCTATTTCAAGACGACTCTCCATAGTTAAATTCGTGCTCACTCCTTGCAGTCAAATCGGAGAATTCCTTCCGATTTGTTTTTTCCTGACAAGTAGCTCCCCGGTCAAACGGCGATGCCTCATTCTCTTTGGACGGAGCCAAACGGTGCATGCGAAGTTCGGAAAATTCATGGAGCCTGCTGCAAAAAATATCATCTGCGTCAGGAGTGCGAGCGGCATACACATCATTCACACTCTTGCGCTGTTCTCGATCTTTTCGTCCAACTTCTTTGCCGCGATGCCGGGAAACAGGCGCTTCTTCGGTTGTGGCGGCAGTCCTTGTCCCTCCAATCACCTTCGCATCGGGTGGAAATGATTCTCCAACATATTCATTTGTAGAAGGTTTTTCAGCAGCAGCTAACGTCAAATCGTTTTGCGGTATCCGGTATCTTGGCCCTTCAGGCGACGTTTCCTGAGAGACGGGATCGAGCCTGACTTCGAAGACTTCAAAATCTTCCGTCACCTGCGCATACCTTTCTCCCGATATGGCTGCAGCAGACGAACGTGATGTGTTGGCGATGTTCGACCGAGCCAAGGCAAAAAAACGATTACTCCTCGTCCGTAAACCCAGTACCACACGATAGGTTTTCTCGGGGCTCCAGAGAGGCACATACCAGTTTGCCGCGCTAATTTCTATTTCTACATCAAAGGTGTGGATCGTTCGTTTTGAAACGGCATCGCTCAATTCGAAAAACCGCAAAACAGCCTGAGACTGGCTATATTCAGAACTCAGCCTTCGTTTCGCTTTGCCAATATCATCGCGGCTCACATCCCAGTAAACGTGAACCAGGTAAGGTTCAACGGCAACTAAAACGACTCTTGTTTCAGAGTAAGAATCGGGCAACTCCGCGTCTTTCCAAGTAAGGTGCCGGTCCTGCAAAGGCGCCTTAGCTCCAGCTTCAGCGACTCTTTTAGGACTCCTTTTGCCGCGACCTCTCGATCTTTTCGGACTCTTGCTCAGTCCCGCAGGGTCACGTCGATCATTTCCTTTAGGTCCCCTTTTGATTCCCCGTTTTTCCATCTTTCAGCTCTCTTCATGCATTGAACAGACCCGGAAAAATGGCCGAAAGCTTTAATTTCCTGCCAAACGGATGCGTTTTCAATAAGTTGGGGTGAACAATACTGGATTCCAACAGCTTTTTAGAGAATTATAACGCTTCAAAATTACATGTTATTTTCATATAGTTCAAGCCGGATTGTGGTTTAATCCTCGGGAACAGCCTCCCTGGACGTAATCAGCACGATGCCTTGCCCCGGCTTCAGGTCATATGAGAAACGGGCAGGTACGCTTTCCAGTGCATGTTCCGGAGATATATCCGCAATGGGAGTATCCGTCTGGAATACTTCATGAAGATTGTCGGTAGAAAAGTGCTGCATGTTCCAGATATCTGTGTTGAGGATAAGTACAGATTCTTCCTGGGTAAAAGTGGAAGCTTTCCACATGAGCATAATTTTGGGATTTTTATTCGGGATGATCTCCGTCGGCGCCTCTTCCTGAAAAACTGAATGTTGGATTTTGATTTGATTCACATTGCGTATGAAGGATGTCAAATCGACACCCGTTTGTTCCCAATCATCGGGTCGAGTCTTCACCACGTGAGGCTTTTTGCGGAAGCCGAACTCGAAGCCAATGGGCATCATGATGCCTTTTGAAAAAAGTGCGGTGAAAAGATAGCGTTGCTTGACGTTATACACATTCCCGCTGCATTCTTCGAGCAGCCTAACTGTGTCATGGCTTTCCGGGAAACTGATGGAAGGAACGATATCGCGTGTGAGAGCGTATTGCTTCATGAGCCAACGGCTCTTGAAATCCCACCACTTGGAACTGTTGAAAATATAGTCGAACCCGGCAAGAGCGGTCTTCTTCGTCTGATCCGGAGTGCATCCCAAGGTTTCCGCAAAGAAATAAACGTCGGGATGAAGTTTTCTGGTTTCCCTGATGAGCCTTTCCCAAAAGCTCTTGGGAAGCTGATAGGCCGCATCACAACGGAACCCTTTGAATCCCACATCAAGCAGAAACCTGACCACATCGAAACAAAACTGGAAAAGCCCTTCCTTGTCTTTTGAATTTCTATGGTCGAATTTGGCAAGATCGCCCCAAACCACCTTTTTGCCGTCTTGTTTGGCAAAGGGATGAGCAACCTCATCCTTCGATTGCCACTCGAACCATTCCGGATGTGTCTCGATGAGATTCGAATCCACAGAACAGTGATTGATCACTAAATCTATCATAACCCTCAGGCCTAGCCTTTCGGCGGTATCTATCATCCGGCGCACCTGCTCCCGCGGATCTCTATCACTCTCCTCATCAACAAACAAAGGGTTGAAGGCAAAGTAGTCTTTTATGGCATAAAGACTCCCTGACAAACCGGGACGCTGAATGGGATTGACAAAGATCCAATTGAATCCCATTTCCGATGCCCTCGAGAGATGGGGCTCCCACTCTGACAACTTTCCCACCAGCAAGGGAAAGATATTATAGATGAGCATCTTTTCCGGTTTTTTCATTCACGTCATCCCTTCTTCATCAAATGTAGTTTCTTGTTGTAAATTTTGAGCCACGCCACTGACTACCCTGCCGTCCCATTGCCCCTGTAGCGCAGGGCTTCAGCCCTGCTGCATGGGCGAGGATAAAGCCTGCCGAGAGGTTCTTTCTGCTGATGGCGGGGTCTTGAACGCTGCTTCTCCACTGCGTGAAAGCTCTTCAAGACGCCTCGCGCCGCAGGCTTTGCCGCCTCCGGTCCGCGGTGAGACCTGATCCAAAGGCAACAATTGCCGGCCTCAGAAAAGCTGAACCCGAGGCAGATCAATCTGTTCAAGCTTATCCCCTTCTCTTGCCATCCTCTGCAACATCATTCCTATCGATTGAGGGAAGCGATTGATCAACGGTTTTTTCGAGCAATGATTCGGACTTCGGCCGGGCGAGTTCGTCGCCAGCCGAACTCGCAATCATAGCGCGCAGCCTGGTGCGGGCCTCGTTGAGCAAACTAGTTGGCTGAGGCCATTGTTCAAGAATAAATGAACCCGAGAAGCCGCGCTTTTTCATGCGTGTTACAAATCCCACGACTCCCGTGTCATCCTCTGCCGAGGGGCCGGTAAAGAGAGGCAAATGGCTGTCGGCGTCTCCATAATTTTCATGTACATGGGCGTGGATGATGGGTATCTGCGGTTCCAGCAGGTCCATGAATTTCAGATAATCGTTGCGGGTCGCCTCGCACAAATTGGCGTGCCCCAAGTCAATGCACATTCCGACCTGAATATGATTCACGAGATCGCGTCTGGTGAGCTCCTTAAACAGTTCGTTGATGTCTTTGGGGCCAGTGTTGGGAGTGTTCTCGATGGAAAGGCCGACAGCGACTTCAGCAAGGCGTTCCAATAAAGGAACAATGGCCTCGACATAGGCGGCGACTCCTCCTTCGGTATATAGATGGATGTTGAGAAGAGAGGCATCGATATCTTCCGCCAGATCGACGGCGCTGAGGAGAAATGAATAGGCCTTGGGATCCAAAGGATTGGCCTGCCATGGAGCATGCACGGAGAGTCGAATATCATTCTTGCAGGCGATCTCTCGAATACTGATGCGCATCTCCCTAAATAGATCGGTCGCCATCCATCCTTCCCCGGATTCCTTTTTGTCTGGAAACCACTCGAATGCGTCAAAGCCGCTGGATACCGCGTATTCAAAAGGCTGCATCAGCGTTTCAGCCGAAAAAGCGGTTTGATTGCCGATTCGGATACCGGTTTTATCTTTCATCTCCTATCACCAGATTCGGTGGGGTCCCTAGATCCCCACCTGAGGCCGCGTCTGCACAACGTAGTACTTGCCCTTGCAATAAGCGCCTTCGATGTCCTGCGCAGACTGCGTCGCTTTTTCGACTTCGGTCCCGATGGAAGCGATGGAAAACAGAAGATCCTTGCGGAAGTTCTCATCCCACACTAATGATTCATTCGAATAGTCCACAAAAATTTTATTGGGGTGAGGCAGCATGAAGCTGTCGTACAGACCGGCACCGGCATAATCGACCAAGTCTTCGCCATTAGAGTCCGACCGAAAGATCAGACCGCCGCCGAAAACACCCTGGCTCTTGCTCGGAAAGGAAAGGATGTGAGGATCGCGCGCTCCCTTTTTGCAGGTGAAACTGAGTGCCCTCCCGGGAAAATTGGCAACCAGCGCTTCTCCGAGTCCCAACACAACTTCGGCATAAATTTCACTCTTGTTGCCTGTAAACGGGTTGACGGTATGAATCACGAAACTGTATTCAGCTTCCACCACTTCCTGAATGAGCACCGCCATGTAGAGGTCCTGGTGAGCAATGCCCATTGCTTTGCGGCTCAGGTACGCACGCTCATTCCATTTGGACCCCCAAACCTGTTTGATGCAGGTCCATGCAGCCTCCCACTCTTCAGGCCACGGGAGCCCCGCCTCCTTCATCACGTCGCGCAGAGAGACAATCAGGTTATCCGGAGCATTGAGTTCTAGGATGGTCTTGCGAAGTTCGTCCAGGATCTTTTCGCGCTTCTCTTTCTTTTCCGTTTTGCCGAGTCGCTGAACCAATTCTTCATGTTGCGATGCAACATCCTGATTGTTTGGTACGCCGAGAACTTCTTCAAAAACTCCGAACGGCACGGCAACGGAAATCGGGAGAGCCACCCAGTCAGGCAGTTTGCCCTGCAGGCGAGTAATGTTGTTTGCCTTTCCACCTACATTCCTATCGGAAAAATCCTTGGAGGAAACGGCATAAGTGGTGAACTCCCGAGGGGAGAGAGAGATCTGCTGCGATCGGACTCGCCGGGATTCCCTCTTTTCCTCCGTTTCTCGGGCCTCTTCGAACATCACCTGCCCCGTTGCATCGACGCTCACCTTCACCCATTGCCCGGCAAGCGATTTCAGCTGCTGTATCGTGTCGGCATCGTAGCAAGTGGCAAACAGCAGCCGAGCGTTTCTGGCGCGGATCGCCACATGTGACACAATATCGGTCGTATCCGGAGTGAGGACGGCGATCACGCCTGCGGGGATTTCTTCATTGCCGACGACCGCATCGGTGACGAGTACCGTTGGTTCATCAAAATCGTTTCCCTGGACGGATTTCAAATCAGCGCTCGTCACCACCTGACCTGTCCCACCACCCCGGCTTATCACCTGCCAATTGCCGAGGTGGGCCTCCTTGCGCAATATTGGGTCAAAGTAGCGCAGCAGCATTGAAAGAGCGAATTCCAACCTGCCGCGGACAACTTCCTCGGTAAACATGGTGATGGTCCATTGGGCGGCGTGAAAGGCCCTGCCCAGCAATTCCGCTTTGGGTTGCAGCAGTTGGTGGTAACGATCGATGAAAGAGCCCAGAATTTGAGCGAGATGATCGAGAGCGGCTTTGGCCTGCAGCGCCCATTCCGGTCTTGATGTTTTTTGCTGCATGATGCGGTTCCATTGCTGCAAAGACCGCCCGATGGTCTCATCTTGACGGGAAAAAGTTAGATTTTCTATCACCCTCCCCATCAGCTCTCCCATTTGGTCACCCTTCATGTGAGAGTCGAGGCTGCGTTCAATCAGGGCACGCAGAAAATCCTCGAGCGCTAAATCGAGAAACAGCAGGTCTCGTATTTCGCTGCCGGACCCTACCGTGAGTCGGCCTTGCACCCAGCGGCGCGCCTCACTGATTTTATCGGCCAGAGCAGTCGCCGGCACATCGGAATCGTTGCGGTGCCGCCAAATAGAATCCATAAGCCTGTGCATCTCTTCATCATACAGGTAGCGCGCGTTGTGGATGGCCGTCCCCAAATCCGTTCCCGAGTGAACTTCCTTCAGAATTCCCAGAAAATGCTCGAAGTCGTGAATGAGTGCATCCTTGAGATGCGGGATAAAATCCGGATGGGACTTGATGGGGCGTTCATAGCTTTCAAGCCGTTCCCTGGTAACCCCTTCCTCTCCCAGCTTTTGATAGAATCGGTCCAGATTTCCGTTGCTTCGCAGGAATTCCAGGAACGCCTCACAGATGACGATATCATCCGCGGTGGTGTTATTGTGCAGCTTCTGGTGCCATTCTTCCATGAAATGCCCGGAAACTTCCTTGATATGATGGCGGTGCATGATGTGCAAAACTTCGTCACGCACCCGCTGCGCGTCACTTCCCCGGCCGAGCGTCGTCATGATCAGCCGGATCGCCTCGCGGTCTCCGCGCTCCTCCCGGTAAAGATCGCCAAGTTTGAGAGTCAATCGATCCATCGAATGGCCCAATTCTCTGGGCTTGGTATTGTAGTTGCGCTGCCAATCGAGCTGCCTCAGATAAGAATATCGCAGCCAGACAAAAATAAGAGCTTTGGCGTCAATGTTGTTTTTCGCTCGATCCAGCAGATCGTAGCACAAGTTGAAGCGGTGCATGAGAGTCCAGGAGTTTTTGCTCATTTCCTGTTGGATGATCTCATCGGCAATGCCTGCGAGCCCCTCATTTCCCAGCGACGCTTCACGCTCGGGTGGAGCAGAGAGAGGAACGTAGAAATTGTGCCCGCGATCTTTGAGCCATTGTCCACTTTCCGGCAGATTGAGTACAAACGGTATCCCCAGGGGCGCATCCGATTCGTTCACGGTAAAATCGATTCGCCGATATCCTTCGAAATTCTTGAAGGGAGTCTGCGCAGCATTGTCACCGGAAGCGGACGTTCCATCCGGATAGAGCGTTGCAGGGGGGGGCTGCCATTCGTAGCGCGTGTGCTTTGCCACCCCCCAGTGAAGGACGGTGGGGCTGGGAAGATTCGTCAGGAGCGCAACGCGATAGCCCCTCTCATCATGGCTTACCGTTACGGCCAGTTCACTTTCGTTTTGAATGAGATAAGTCTGTGCGTAACACAGTTTGCCTTTGCCAATTTCCCTTTGGAGTCTATCCATTGGGGACAGGGCAGGCTGTTCTGCTTGATCCTTGGGAATTTCGATTTGATAATTTTGCCCCGAGTGGTTGTCCCATCGATTGTCTTCCGGAAAATAGAGAACAAAATTAATGAATGAGAATTCGGAGCCTCGATCCAGGTTGATCACAACCTGTCGGGCACCGTTTTGAATCAAAAATGGAGTCTGAATGGCTCCTTCAACAACTCGGCTCCCCTCCGGCCACAGCGTGCGCGGAGGAACCTGCCAGGAGCCTCGATGCCGTTTGGAGAGTCCCCAATGCAATACGCACTCGCTGTCATCTTCCAAGCGGATAGCTATTTCGACCGCGTCATCCAGAATGTTCTTTTCAACCCGGAGCACTACACCGCTCTGTGCCTCAACTCTTTGTTTGATTGTCATATATATGGCATTCCTCTTCGGCCCAACGCAGCCAGGGGCTGCCCTAAATCTTCATGAACGGTCATGACCCGGCGATCCCCAATCAACCTCGAAGTCGTTCATGGCAGCCCGGTACAATTTCACCAACTCATATATGCGCAGGAACCTCCTTGACGACTGGATAAACAGGAGCATGTCCAACTCTGTGGTCACAGATCCTTTTCGAAAGTTTAAGACTTGTCAGACTACTTGTACACTCTTAAGTCCAAGGATTAATCTATCAGAAATTTACAAACGTCATTTCCGCCAGCGGCGTTATCCAGGAGATCTCACTTAATCCCCCTATAGGAAAAGGGGGGATGACCCCGCTAATTCAACAGCATTGATGCTTCGATCGAGCATCAAACATTCCGAGGCTGCTCGCGGTCGTACGGGTAAAGCCCGGAAATTAGGCCTTGAAGCATAAAGGAGGCGGGTGCTTGACATGTATCCGGCTCTATTTACCTTTTGGGGTATTAGGAAGGATGGATGAGCTTAACCCTTACGCACCTTAAGAGCATTTGAAAGGTTACCGTTTATGCCAAGAACGCTTTCATATGCACTTGCTGCTATTGGATTTGCCATGCTGCTGGCGGCCCACAACCGGGCAGCCGATTCCGTGCCGACGCCGAAGGCCTCTACGGAGTCTTCCGGGGCTGCCGCATATGGGCTGTGGCCGATCTACGATCAATCGCTCAAAAATGCCAAATACATCGATCTGACCCACACGCTGACACCATCCATCCCCGTGTGGAAGGGCTTTGGACCGTCTACATTCGGCCCGGCATTGGGGGCATTTACGGGACGTTCTCAACATTTAAATATTTCGGCTTTGATCCATAATCAAATGTTCAAAAGTTGAGAGCGTCCCAATTCCACACTATGATATCGTTGTCAACTCGGATTACCCTGAACAAAGCAATGGCCAGGTGGGCCACTCACTTCGATGCTCGCAGCCATGCACCAAGTCCCACTGCGCCTGGAGCTCAGACATATGGCTTGACACATCAGGCATGACCTGTTATGCAAAAACCGTAAGAAAGCAATTTCTTATCACCTCACCTATCACCATACCTTCGGCCAATACCCCGGCGCGATTGGCTCGTGAAGGACGGAGTCACTCGACTCCCATAGCTACAACACCGAGAACCAGTGACACGATTAGACGCATTGTGCGCGATGAGAAGGAGTAAAAAGAATGAAGGGCCTCACACGGATCGGTATTCTCATGGGTCTAGGAGTTCTCGCGTTTCTGATCAATCCCGATGTCACTCGCGCCCAGAATTCTAATTCTCGCGGCTGTGCGTGGCCGATCGAAATGTCTCCCGAGGGAACTGCCAACGTACAGGCGCCTGACGCTGCCGCCCGGTATTGGGTCATGCCCTTTGATACGACGCAGTATAAAACCATGACCATCAAGGGCACCTATCCCAATATCCGGTATTTTTCTATCGCCGCTTACAACACTCTCGAAGGTGATTTCGATCTCGACGAGCAACACGGCCACCTTTACGATGCCCAAATCGCCCCTGATCAGGGCAGCATCAACCCGTTCGTCAGGCCCGGCTGCAGCAACGGCACATATACGGTCGTAATCTCGCGCACCCCCGAGAGTTCCGGAAACACCATTACGGTTTCCTCGGACCTTGCTTGGGTAGTCCTGCGGATGTACGTAGCGGACAACGATCCATCCCAGAGTGGTCGAAGCCTGATGGGCGGGGTGCCGCTGCCCACCATAACAGTGACGGACCAAAAGGGCGACAGCAAAAAGTTGGAGACCTGCTCGCCGGTCAATGTATGGGGAGATCTGAGCTCCTTTGACACATTTCTCTTTCCACCCACTCTAGATTTGAGTGTGGATGAAGGCGAGCCGGATACCAATCGGCTGTGGTTTGCGTCGCCGCAAAAACCGCCGGGGATCCTTTGGCCTAATCCCGACGGCAAATATATGATGATGATGCCGGGGAACGAATACCAGCCCGGGCGCATCATCGTCATACATGGCAAAGCTCCGGGCTTCCCCGACACGTTCAACGGTTCACCCGTTTGGGTGCCGTCGCGCGGCTTCCGGAATGTCGACCTGCGGTATTGGGCATTGTGCAACGTGAACTTTGCGATGCCTCTTTCGGTGGTTGATTGTGCAACCGATTTGACAATTCGTCTTCAAGGCGGCCTAAATTACTCACCCTGGGTCTGTTGGCCGGGACGATTTAGAAAAGCCGAATATTATTACACCATTGTCATATCGGACGATCGGCAGCGCCCAAACTGGTTAGAGCCCGATATCAACTGGCTGCCGTGGGGAGATGAACAGTATCCCAAGCTTGTGGTTTTCCGAAACATGCTGCCTGCGACCAATTTTTCCCATGCTGTCCAAGAGGCCTGGAAAGAGGGCTGCACGTTTAATTTCAAGTTGGACAACATTCCGGACACAAATCAACTGGAAGAACCGGGGAAATGCGCGCAGGGAGTGATGGGTGATTACTATCCCGTTGCCGCTTGGTGCGATAAATCGACCTTTATACACGGCGGATGGAGGGCCTGTTTAAATGAGTGGTAGATGGGGTAGATAACGGGACGTCCATTGGCAAATCAGTAACTCATTTGAGCAGATGGTAGCCTCTTTCCTGGGAGACAGGGACGTTCTCAACTTTTAAACAATTTCCCATCCGTGGGTCTTAGCCAGTTCTTCTCCGCGCTCCACGGACTTGCTTACCGCCGTAATTGACACATTCAGTCTTTTCGACATCGATGACATGCTTTCCCCGAGTTCCCGCACGGCCCGGTATTCTCTCATCCCCCTTCACGTACCCCTTTGTCTTGCGTAATTCCTTGACCGCCAACCAACCGCCCGCCGAACGGACAAGGCCTCCTCCAACCAAATCGGGCCTCCTGCCAAGAGAGATCCCCTCTTTGATGAATTTTTCTGCGGAGTTTAGGCTGCAATCTACAATCGGGAACGGTGTGACCAAACTCAGCTTAGCTTCTGGTATTTCACAATTCCAAAATTCAAAATTATCCTCAAGGACGGAGAATTTGTTAGCAAATTAGAATGGAACTCCCAAAATCAGCATCGAAAACTTACAACGGGACATTGACTTTTGGCACTTTTACAGTGGAAATGCTGCAAAAAATGGCTTTTCTAAGTTCGTTCTCAGGGCTTACCTCCGGAACCCAGCAGTGAAGCAAGGCACCCTTAACAACAGCGTAGTGCCTATTTGCTGCAGTAGGAGTTACTTTGAATACCATGTAGTTAAGTGTTCATCTTGCATTCCGTATTGAGGAGAAAACTCTAACAAAAAGCTAACCGGCTGCACTAAGTGGGACTGACTCTGATTTTAAAACGACTTCTGTTGACTGCCCCGTGGATGTGCGGTCCGGTTGAGCGACAGGTTGGCCCTCGAGAGGTGCCTCTGGACGGTTTTCTTCATCAACCTGAGGCAGCGTGCTCCCGTACATCGCGCTGGAGCCTTTCACCAAGCCTATCCTCCTCAACGTCAAGGTCATAGTCCATCTGAAGGCCCAGCCAGAATTGAGGAGACATGCCAAAATAGCGCGCAAGGCGAAGCGCTGTGTCTGCACTGATTCTGCGTTTCCCATGGACGATTTCATTAATGCGACGAGGGGGCACACGTATATCAAGGGCCAATTTATTCTGACTGATTCCCATGGGCCTGAGAAACTCTTCAAACAAGACTTCGCCGGGATGAACGGGTTTGATTTTTCCTTCTCTCAGCATTCAAAAACCTCCTCTAGTGGTAATCCACCATTTCCACCTCAAACACGTCACCATCCTGCCACTTGAAACAGATCCGCCACTGATCATTGATGCGGATGCTGTGCTGCCCCGAGCGTTCTCCTCCAAGCATCTCGAGGCGATTGGCAGGCGGGACACTCAAGTCCTTCAGTGTCATGGCGCGATTCAGCATGCGCAGCTTCCGGAAGGCGACCTGCTGAATGTCTTGCGGTAGCTTCTTTGAAAAAGCGCGCCGAAATATTTGTTCTGTCTCTTTGCACTTGAAGGACCTGATCATAATGTATCACGCATAACGCGACGCGTCATAGGAGTCAAGTCGGAATATTTGCTGCTGCGGGTTGCTAAAAGGTCAATGCGTCTAAAACCTGGAGTACAGAATCAGGGTACACCCAAGCCCAACTAGAGCGTAACCGGCGCGTCGAAGAGGCACGGACTTTCTGCATGGGCTGGCAAATTTCAAAGCCCCGAGGATTGCGCGTCCGGTTGACGCAAAGTT
>Ga0210088_1000053_pt1 | contig 24152 bp, 20 predicted proteins | sample RushMan_CattailN_6_FD_185557 | JGI IMG/M metagenome (GOLD analysis project Ga0210088, IMG submission 185557) | Wetland microbial communities from San Francisco Bay, California, USA, that impact long-term carbon sequestration -... | ecosystem: Environmental > Aquatic > Marine > Wetlands ... | reverse complement strand
TAAGTGTTAGTTGGACACACATGACCCCATGGGTATTGAAAGTCCCCCTTTCGCAAAGGGGGATTTAGGGGGATTTTAAATAAGAATCAGCAGGTTGAACAATCCCCCCTAACCCCCCTTTGAAAAGGGGGGGAACTGGTGCTCCCTTCTCATTGCCATATGGCACAATTGCAAAAGGGGGGGACCAAATCGCTGACTCCCTGTTGTTGCTGGCAAATTGTAATGCCAATGAAAACAGGTACTTTCCAAAAGCGCGGGGGCATGTGTATCTAACTGTCAGCTTCATTACGGAGGGCATCAAGGCATTAGATGTCATAAGCCAATAGCAACATTTGTGCAAGCGCCCTCGACAAGAAGCCTATTGGTAGATGGGAAAAGACGAACAGAATTCAGCAACTTCAACCCTAAGAGATGTAAGCGCCAATTCGTCACCGACCGCCTTGAGGCCGCGGTGGATAAATCGCGCTACGGCCGGCATGGATTCGGGTGTCATGCCGCGGGTCGTCAATGCCGGAGTCCCGATGCGGATGCCGCTTGCGATATGGGGCTTTTGCGGGTCGAATGGGATAGAATTCTTATTAACGGTAATCCCGGCCAAGTCCAGAGTCTCTTCCGCCACCTTACCAGTCAATCCATTCCGAGAAAGATCTACTAATATTAGGTGGTTATCTGTTCCTCCCGAGACCAGACGATAGCCCAGTTCGGTCAGCTCTTCCGCCAGGCATTGACTGTTCGCCAGAATCCGATTCTGATACTCTTTAAAGCTGGGCTGCAACGCCTCATGAAATGCTACTGCCTTGGCAGCTATGACATGCATAAGAGGGCCGCCCTGAATACCCGGGAAGATCTGGCTGTCAAGGGTCTTAGCGTACTTTGAATGGGACAGAATGAGTCCCCCGCGCGGACCCCGCAAAGTTTTATGAGTGGTAGACGTCACAAAATCCGCATAGTCGATAGGATTAGGGTGCAGGCCGGCGCTGACCAAACCGGCGATGTGGGCCATGTCGACCAGCAGGAAGGCCCCGACTTCGTTGCATATTTCCTGAAACTTATCAAATTCTATGATGCGCGGGTAGGCACTGGCTCCGGCTATAATCATCTTCGGGCGTGACTGTTTTGCCAGGCGTGCCAGTTCATCGTAATCGATACGTTCGGTGTCGCGTCTCACTCCATAGGATGCGACGTGAAAAAACCTTCCGGAGAAGCTGACCGGGCTCCCGTGAGTGAGATGCCCGCCTTGCCGCAAGTCCATTCCCAAAATCGTATCCCCCGGTTCCAGGGTAGCGAAGTAGACAGCCATATTGGCCTGTGAACCTGAGTGAGGCTGTACGTTGGCGTATTCAGCATTAAAAAGTCTTTTTGCCCGTTCCTGAGCCAGCCTTTCCGCAATATCCACAAACTCGCAGCCACCATAGTACCTCTTGCCCGGGTAGCCTTCTGCGTATTTATTGGTTAGGACTGAACCTTGAGCCTCCCGGACTGCCCGACTGACAAAGTTCTCCGAAGCGATAAGCTCCAGCTTTCCTTGCTGCCTTTTCTCTTCGTCCCGAATCACTTGAGCGATTTCCGGATCGGCAACCTCAAGATAAGGCATTACATTTTCCTTCCCGTAAACAGGACATTCGTCTTTTACGTTGATACTGCTTATTCGCTGTGCGCTTTCCATACTGAACCAACCTCGGCGCCTGAAATGCTCAAGCTATCGATCATGTCCACTCTGCGTTGATGTCTGCCGCCTTCAAACGGTTCGTTGAGCCATACGCCCAACACTTCAGTGGCCAGGCCTAAACCGATGAAACGCCCGCCCAGGCACAACACGTTGCTGTCATTATGGCGGCGAGACATTTTAGCCGCGTAAGGTTCACCGGCCTGTACCGCTCGAACACCGGGAATGCGATTAGCGGCAATACACATTCCAATGCCGCTCCCACAAACCAAGACACCTCGATCGAAGCTGCCACCGGCAACAGCCCGCCCAACTTTTATGGCATATTCCGGATAATCGGCCGAACTTAGGCTGTGAACACCGATATCCTCCACTTCATGACCCAGGTGGCGCAGGTGGCGAACGACTTCAACTTTCAAATCATAGCCACCATGATCGCATCCCACTATTATCTTCATCGATCCAACCTTATCTAAATTAACTTTTCAAAAGCCAAACGACTTCACATTTCTTTCGTACAACTACGCCCCAGTCCACTTGCGCAAGACTATGGTGCCGTTGGTGCCGCCGAATCCAAATGAATTAGACATGGCAAAACTAATTTTAGCCGGTCTTGCCTGATTGGGAACATAATCCAGGTCACACTCCGGATCTTGATTCTCGTAATTGATCGTTGGAGGAATCACTTCCCGCTTGATTGCAAGCGCCGTATAGGCGGCCTCAACTCCCCCGGCGGCACCGAGCAGATGTCCTGTCATGGACTTGGTGGAGCTTACCGCCAGCTTCCAGGCATGTTCTCCAAAAACAGTTTTTATCGCCTGCGTTTCATACTTGTCATTCAGGTCGGTAGAAGTACCGTGAGCGTTGATATACTGAATATCTTCCGGACGAATACCCGCATCATCAAGAGCCATCCGCATGCAACGCACGGCTCCCTCCCCTTCAGGGGCTGGGGCAGCCATGTGATAAGCATCTCCTGAAGCACCAAAGCCGATAATTTCCGCGTAAATTTTCGCCCCTCGCTTTAATGCCATCTCCATTTCTTCCATGATGAGGATGGCCGCCCCCTCTCCCATCACGAACCCATCTCGATCCCGCTCAAAAGGACGGGAAGCTTTCTCAGGTTCATCATTTCGAGTCGACAGGGCGCGCATGGCATTAAAGCCGGCGATACCCAAAGGAGTGATGGTAGACTCCACGCCACCGGTGATCATAATGTCTGCGATGCCGTTTCGAATCATGTGATAGGCTTCCCCGATAGCATGCGTACCCGCCGCGCAAGCGGTTTGGACGGACAGGTTAGGCCCCTTGGCTCCATGGTAGATGGAAATCAGTCCAGGGGCCATATTGCCAAGCAACATCGGGATAAAGAACGGACTTACTTTTTTCGGACCGGATTCCAAGAGCAATTTATGATAAACTTCTATCGTGGAAAGCCCTCCCAGCCCGCATCCGACAAAAACACCCGCACGGTCGGCAGTCTCTGAATTGATCTTTAAGTCGGCGTCTTCGAAGGCAAGCCTTGCCGCACCCAAATTGATCTGCAGGAAAGGATCCATCTTCCTCAGTTCTTTTTTGGAAATGAATTCCTCCGGGTGGAAGTCTTTCACTTCACCGGCAATTTGAGTTGCGTAACCGGTCGTGTCAAAACGAGTGATGCGACCAATCCCTGATTTGCCCTGCACAAGGGCGGTCCAGTTTTCCTCGAGCCCTATTCCCAAAGGAGATACCAAACCGATTCCTGTAATTAACGCCCGGCGGTTTTTGTTATTTCCCATTCTTTTTCCTCATCGAATCATCAGCCTGCCTACTACTATTGTGATGCTTGCCCTCGCAACAATTATCTTTCCCTACAAGCTTCTCAGCCCATAAACATCCCGCCATTGACGTGGATTACCTGACCGGTAACATAACCGGCCGCTTCCGAGGCTAGATATTTCACGGCAGCCGCCACATCCTCCGGAGTGCCCGGCCGGCCGGCCGGTATCTGCCCCAACAGGCCCTGTTTAGCCTTGTCCGGCATATTAACAGTCATATCCGTTTCAATGAACCCTGGAGCTACTGCGTTTACAGTTATATTCCTCGAGATGAGCTCACGGGCAAGGGAGCGGGTCAGCCCTATGATCCCTGCTTTAGCAGCCGCATAATTGCTCTGCCCGGCATTGCCGATGGTACCTACAACCGAGGTTAAATTGATGATGCGGCCGTATTTCTGTCGCATCATGGGCTTAACAACCGCCTGTGAACAGAGGAAAGCGCCTTTAAGATTGGTTTCAATAACTTCATCCCATTCCGAAGCCTTCATGAGAACGAGCAGATTGTCCCGGGTGATGCCGGCGTTATTGACCAACACGTCAATGCGACCATGAGTTTTTAATATTTCTTTAAAATTCTCTTTCACAGAGCCATCGTCGGAAATATCAAATTGCTGCAGATTCGGGTTGCCACCTCTAGCTTGCACCTCAACGGCGGTCTGTTGAGCCGCCTCTTCACCCGAGCGGTAGTTTATGACGATTTCATAGCCGGGCTCCGTCAACATCAACGCGATGGCCCTGCCGATCCCTCGACTAGCCCCGGTAACGACAATCACCCGTTTTTCCGCCATGTGATTACTCCCGCTCCTGTTTGATTTTTCGGATAAAAGCCGGAATGAATTCGAACAGATCCGCCACGACGCCACAACTGGCCACATCAAATACAGGCGCTTCTCTATCTTTGTTTACGGCCACGATGATCTTTGAGCCCTGCATCCCGACCACATGTTGGATGGCACCCGACAGTCCAACTGCCATATAGAGGGTTGGCGCGACAGTTCGACCGGTCTGTCCAACCTGATGTGAAGGTGCAATCCAACCCTCCTCGACTGCACCGCGTGAGGCTCCGACGGCCGCTTTCATGAGCTGGGCAAGTTCATCGAGAATTGCGAAATTCTCAGCCTTTCCCAAACCCCGCCCTCCGGAGACGATAACGTCGGCTTCTGTGAGCTTAGCGGTTTGATCTCGCTCGGGAATTACCTCTAATACTTCCACACGATTTCTGAAAATCTCATCCGGTATTTCAATGGCCTCAACATGCCCCTGATGGTCCGGCAGTTTCACGGGCCTCATTACTTTGGGACGAACTGTTGCCATTTGCGGGCGACTATTTGGACAAATGATGGTGGCCATAACATTGCCGCCAAAAGCGGGTCGAGTCTGCAGCAGCAGACCTTCTTCACTGATATCCAGCTCAGTGCAGTCCGCAGTCAATCCGGTTTTAAGAGATGCGGCAACACGTGGAATGAATGAGCGGCCAATACTGGTGGCGCCGGCAAGTATGATTTCCGGTTGTTTTCTCCCGATCAAATCCACCAGGACATCTGCATACGCTTCATTCGTGAAGCGAGCTAACTGAGGGTTATCCACAACATAGACGTTGTCCGCCCCATGGGAAATAAGATCCGAGCTAAGCGATTTGTCCAGCTGATGGCCCAGCAAAACAGCTGAAAGTTCAACCCCTCTTTTGTCTGCAAGCTGTCGCCCTGCCCCCAAAAGTTCATGGCTTACTTTATGGACTGTTCCGTCACGCCATTCAGCAAACACCCAAACCCCGCTGTACTTCTCCAAATCCGTCGCGGGTCCGGTACCCACTTCCGGTAAAGAGATGGCGCCAAATTCACAAGTGTCCACACACATCCCGCACAGCGTGCACTCATCAGAGATCTCCACACTGGTTTCACCGACCGTAATGGCTCCAAAGGGACAAACGTCGGAACATACTCCACAAACCGTGCATTTTTTGCCGTCTACAAGCGCTTTCATATTCCTGGTACCTTGGCTTCTTTGAGGTAACTGTAGAGTTGCTCCACCTGCTCTTCAATGCTCCCTTCAATGATGACCTGGTCGGTTCGCCGCGGCGGCGAGAAGACTCTGACTACCTGTGTGAATGAACCACACAGTCCCACGTCGTTGGCATCAAGACCCAGCTCGGTAATTCCCCACACCGGGATTTGGGCTTTTTTGGCACGCATTTTATGCCGCAGCGAGGGCAATCGAGGTTCACCCACTTCCTTTATGACCGTCACAAGCGTGGGAGTGGGAAGTTTCCAGACTTCGGTGCCTTCATCTGTTTGCCTGGTTACCTTAAGAAACTTTTCATCGAGTCTTTCTATCTTCTTCACGAAAGTAGCATATGGTATGTCGAGCAGGGTCGCCACTTCCGGACCCACCTGAGCGGTGTCTCCATCCACCGCCTGTTTGCCGCAAAAAACGAGATCCACATCACCCAACTTGCGAACAGCCGCCGAGAGAGTGATCGAGGTCGCCCAAGTGTCAGCACCGGCAAAGGCACGGTCACTCAACAGTATCGCTTCATCCACCCCGCGCGACAAAACATCTCTTAAAGCTTCTTCGGCCTGAGGAGGTCCCATGGTCATGACTGTTATTTTGGCGTCCGATTCGTCCTTAATCTTCAGTGCTGCTTCCACGGCAAAGAGGTCGAAAGGATTGATAATACACTCTACGCCCTGTCGAACAAGAGTGTGGGTGTCGGGATCGATTCGAACGTTTTTGGTGTCGGGAACCTGTTTGATACATACGACGATGTGCATGGAATGCGCCTCTTTTTTGAACTAAAAAAACCTTTCGCTAGAAAAAGGTTTCTTTGATTCGACTGTATTCTTTATTGAGCTCCTGTCCGATAATATTTCTCTGGATCTCGTTCGTCCCTTCGTATATTTGGAGAATTTTAGCGTCCCGCATCATTTTCTCCACCGGATAATCTTGCATGTAGCCATAACCGCCGAGTATTTGAACGGCATCCGTAGCAACTTCCATGGCAACATCGCCCGAAAAGACCTTCACCATTGCAGCCAACTTGCTGGCATCGGGCGGCTCGGTGTCCATGTGACGGGCAACTGAGTAGAGCAGCGCGCGGGAAGCTTCAGTCTTAGTGGCCATATTGGCCAGTTTATGCTGAATGGCCTGGAATGCGATGATCGGCTTGCCGAACTGTTCGCGTTGACGTGCGTATTCCGCTGCAAGGTCCAGAGCCCCTTGCGACAGTCCCACCCCCAAGGCTGCGATTCCCGGCCGAGATTTGTCGAACGTTTTCATAGCGTTGATGAATCCAATGCCTTCGCGCCCAATCAAACGGTCCTTGGGTATACGACAGTCTTGGAAAATAAGTTCCCGAGTAGCCGAAGCCCTTATACCCAATTTCTTTTCCTTCTTTCCGAAAGAAAACCCCGGGTCTCCTTTTTCCACTATAAAAAAACTCGCCCCCCGCGGCCCCTTAGTCCGGTCGGTTAGAGCCAGCACCGAATATATTTCAGCCTCTCCTCCATTGGTAATCCATTGTTTGGTACCGTTCAGTATGTAGTGATCACCGTCTCGCACGGCTGTAGTCTTGATACCGGAAACATCGCTGCCGGCACCCGACTCGGTCAAACCAAAGGCGGCGAGGCGCTTGCCGGCAGCGATATCGGGAAGGTATTGTTCTTTCTGTGCGTCGTTGCCGTAAAGCAAAATGGGATAAGCTCCCAAACCGCTCGCCGCAAAAGTTGTCGCAACCCCAATGCATGCTTGCGCGAGTTGTTCAATGGCAAGGCAGTTCTCGAAAATACCCCCGCCCATGCCTCCATATTCCTCCGGAATGTACAATCCGAATAAATCCGCCTGGGCTAAAATTTTCATGATATCCCAGGGAAACTCTTCTTGTTCGTCCAGTTGTGCTCGCACCGGTTTGACTTTTTCCTTGGCGATCTGAGCAGCGAGTTCCCGGATCATCTGTTGTTCTTCCGTCAAAAAGTAATTCATCTATCCTCCTTCCCAGCGGGGAAAAAGCGTGCATTTTTTTGGATATCATTAACTCCATTGCAATGCGCGTCAGGGGATCAGACTTATTTGCGCTTTACATCCGTCCCCCGGCACCCCCCGGAAACTTTTGAAAGAGGTGCTGGCAGCAAGAGAGAAGAACCCGGGGATCAAGCTAGTTTATTACGGGTTTGGAATTCTTTGCATCATTTCCCTGGCGCTGAGCCTCGGAGGTATCTGGCTTCAACCCATCAAAAAAACATGGGCAGCACTGCGCCATCTCATAGCGACATTTCGTTCAGGATGAAAACCCTGTCGGCCGAGTTCCTCCAACCGACTCAGTGGCTCTTTGCTGTGGAGCAACTGGACATCGGAACCCCTCCGCTGCCAACCGGTAACGATATTAGCTTTTCTTAAGTGTTTTCAGGATTCAGAGCGATAGGACTTTTTGTCTCCTCGGGGGGAAGTCCCATGCCAAATTTACGGAGAGTGACCCCTATCCACAGTATCTACCTCATTTCCCAAAAACAACCATCTCTGATCTGTGCTCGATAGATACTATTCTTCCTCAAACTCCAGAACAACACGATCCCGATAATAACCGCACGTCGGACAAACTCTGTGAGGCAAACGAGGTTCAGAGCACTGAGGGCAACGGGATAAGGACGGGGGGGCAAGCTTCTTGTGAGCACGCCTTTTATCTCGTCGAGCTTTGGACGTTTTACGCTTTGGTACAGCCATTTTTTCAAATTCTCCTTAGTTTAGATTGCAGAGGCAGAAAAACGAGATCACCGAACCAACTGCCCCTTTATTTCCTCCACAGCAGCGAAGGGGGATGCCTTCGAACTTCGATCACAGTTACAGGTTTCTTCATTTAGATTCGCACCACATTTCGGGCACAGTCCCTCGCAGCTATCCGAACAAAGAATCTTGTAAGGCAAAGCAAGAAAAATCTGTTCTATCACTAACTGATCTAATTCAATATTCTCTCCATCAAAGAATTCATATTCCAACTCATCGGTTTCCAGTTCCTTTTCTTCTTCCTCAGGTGACTTCTTGTCTTCTACCAAAAAGACATCCACCTGTTCACGCAGTGGCCATTCAAAATCATCCAGGCACCTGTGACACGTGAGACGAAGAATCGACTCGATAGCCCCGATGATACGAATGTGATCAGGCCGCTTATAGATTTCCAAATCCACATTCACGGGCCGGACCAACTTTATCTCAAAAGGATCATCCGGCAGCAAGTACTGCCTCAGACGGTTCTGATCCCAGTGAAAATGAAGAAATCGACCTGAATCAGGTATCTCATCAACACGTATCCGCATGGCTACCCCTTGTCGGAATGCGTAAATGGGTGAGTATAGAAATTCCCATTAAACTGTCAAGAGATTTTAACCTCAAGGTCAAGTGCGGTCAAAACCAATGTGCTCAGTTGGTGGACAGAGTAGCTGTCATGCAGTATCAGCGAAATTCTTCGCCAGAAAAGACGCAAATCGACTGTCACACTTTAGCGGCGATTTGCTGGATAAGTTCCTCCGCAACTTCTCCAAAAATTTTGCGCCAACCGCCCCTTGTGAACGTGCCATCACCAATCGTAATTTCTTTTTGAGCCTCAACCGTAGTAAATATGCTGCCTTCCTTTATTACGTCACATTTTACAGTCAAGTAAGTCTTGCCCCACATGGGCAGGACCCAACGATACCAGGCGCTTCCTTTCTGGTATTTAATAATCTCAGCCTTGATAGTGTAGGGAGCGTAAGCGGCCTCTCCGGTCCACAGCATGTCCCTCCTTTTCAATGACTGATCGAGAGCACTCCACAACATACCAATGACATCAACATCAAATAATTCCTCAGTGTCGTTCGAAACATCGACAACTCTCATTTTAACATTCGGCAGCTGTCGGTACATTGTCTCGTTCTCATCGGGGGCAGAACTACAGCCCCAAAATGAAACTAATACCATTACTGCAACAAGAACATTCGCCAACTTTCTCATATCGTACTCACCTTTCTATGCAAATTGCCCAATCTTCAACCCATAAATGGAGATTTTTCTTGTTGCGCCATACTGCCAGAAGGGAGAAATGAGGGCAAGTTCCCTGTTGATGGAAAAGCAATTTTTACGACGAAAGTACTTGAAAACGCTCTTTTTGCATGAACAGTTCTGGTTCTTGAGTTTAATAAAGCAGTGTGTTATCCGTTACTCGCATTTTTTCAACAAAACCATCAAGTTCATTTAGAAGGAGCACAAGATTAATGGAGCCAGTAATCACTCGATTCCCCCCAAGCCCCACAGGTTACCTTCATATCGGAGGCGCCCGCACAGCACTCTTCAACTGGCTTTTTGCTCGCCACCACAAAGGGCAATTTGTCCTCAGGATTGAAGATACGGACCAGATCCGCTCCACAGATGAGTCCATCAAAGCAATTTTGGATGCCATGGAATGGTTGTCCCTCGATTGGGATCAAGGCCCATTCTATCAGACGCAGCGACTCGACGTTTACCGAGAATATTTGCAGAGGCTGATCGAAAACGGATCGGCTTATTACTGTGAATGCGCACCTGATGAGTTGGAGAAGCGCAGGCAGGAAGCTTCGGCAGCGGGGCGTAAGCCCAAATACGATGGTCTGTGCCGGAATCGAGGATTGGGCCCGGGGCCGAATCGTGTGATTCGCTTCCGTTCACCGGATTCGGGAACGACAGTTCTGAACGACCTTATCAAGGGACCAATTTTCTTTGAAAATTCCGAGTTGGATGATCTGGTGATCCAAAGAAGTGACGGCATGCCGACCTATAATTTTGCAGTTGTCGTTGATGACATCACCATGAACATCACGCATGTCATTCGGGGCGATGACCACGTAAACAATACACCAAGGCAGATCCTTATATATCAGGCACTTGGCGTCAAGCTGCCATTGTTCGGTCATGTACCCATGATCCTGGGACAGGATAGAACACGAATGTCCAAGCGCCATGGTGCCACATCGGTCATGGCCTACAAGGAAATGGGATTTCTGCCGGAAGCTCTGGTCAATTACCTGGTCCGTTTGGGATGGTCGTACGGAGATCAAGAGATTTTCAGTCGCGAAGAGCTCATCGAGAAATTTAGTCTGGACAATGTCGGCAAGGCCCCGGGCGTCTTTGATCCTGAAAAGCTGCTTTGGCTGAACGCACACTATCTGCGAGAAAAAGCTCCAGAAGAATTGACTCCTCTCCTGCAACCTTTTTTGAGCTCACTTGGTTATCCTGAAAAGCCCAAAGAATATCTAGCAAAGGCAATAAAAACACTGCAGCCTCGTGTACACACTCTCGTTGAACTTGCTCAATCCATGAAATTTTATATGTCCGATGCGATTGAATACGATCCGCCCGCCGCAAAGAAATTTTTGACACCTGCCATCAAAGAGGCATTCATCAAACTGATATCTGCCATGGGAAGTTTGGAAGTTTTTGATGAGGCCAATCTGGAGCGGGTTTTCAGACAAATTGTGGTAGATGAGATGGGTTTGAAATTGGGCAAAATAGCTCAACCCGTGCGAGTTGCATTGACTGGGATGACCGCCAGTCCCGGACTTTTTGAGGTCATAGATGTGCTTGGGAAAGATGCCGTATTGAAACGCATGCAGCTGGCTCTGGAATATATCGAGAGCCATTGAAATCCCCTTTGGCGGTGTTTGCTCGCGCAACAACTTTCCGAGGAATTGTTTAAAAGTCGCCATCACTGAATTTAAAATTAGCGATTATTCCCACGCTGTCATTCCGAGAAGTCACGCCGTTAGCGTGACGACGAGGAATCTCTATTGGAGCGGATACCCAAAAGATTCCTCGTCGCGCCGCGCCGGGGCGTGACTCGGAATGAGAGATAGGGTCTGTATGACTAGCTACTCATCCAGTGGAATCGTCAAAGTTAGGATGACTTACATCATTTTCATGGGAACTCTTCTTTTTACAGGATAGTTGCTGCAGTCAGTTTGTCTAACCAGCATTAGTGCGGGCCAGGTTCGGGCTGTTTATTCCTTTTTTGATAATAATTTCGTGAAAACAAGCAAAAACGTGTTATGATCGGATACGTCTCAGTTTTGGTCCTATCCAAGTAAAATAGCCACTGCCCCGAGACTGTGGTTTATGCAGAATAGAACAACGACCAAACACTCCAGAGGTTTTTTGCGCGACCTGCCTCTCCGTTATCGGCTGAGTATTCCGTTTTTATTTCTCGCCTTCATCGGCACCTTTTCCCTAGTAGGCCTTGCCATACGCAGCCAGAATGAGATCATTCGACAGCAAGAACGAGAGCGGCTCTTTGGCTACTACAGAGCTTTTGAGCACAATCTCAGATTGGAAGGACGGTGGGCAGTCAGTCTGGCGTCCAACTTTGCCCGCAACCCTGAAGTCGCTCGCGCCCTGGCCCAGCGGGATCGTTTGCGACTGATCAAACTCTGTTATCCTGCCTACGTTTTCATGAAGAAGAATTACGGCATCAGCCAGTTCAACTTTCACGTTCTGCCGCCAAGAATGTTCCTGCGCATGCACCGACTGTATGAATTTGGCGATGACCTTAGCTATCGAAAGACCATCAAAGATGCCGTTTCAGTCAGCGAGGAGACCTATGGATTGGAGAAAGGCCTGACCGGATACGGCATACGCGGGGTAGCGCCCGTTTTTTATCAAGGGCGATTGGTAGGAACAACAGAGATAGGTTTCAGTTTCGGGGCCGTCTTTTTGGAGCAACTCAAAAAACAATTCGGCATTGAAGCATCTTTCCTGGTCCCGGTCGATAACACCAGTGTTTTCCATAGCCTTGCCACTACCTTCCCGAATCCCGTTGAGCGGAATGAACCTGTTTATATGGATGTTTTTCAAACTCGGCATCCTCAATTGGTCATACGGGAGACCTCTGGCAAACCTTACGCCGTTATGATTGGGACTGTTCAGGATTATAAGGACAGAACGGTTGCACTGGTAGAATTGTGCGTGAACCGTGCTGCAACGTTAAATACGATCGATCATTACCGACAACTGATGCTTGGGATCGGAATCATCGGAATGCTGCTTTCGGTTGGAGGCATTTATGTCATAAGCAATTACTTTACCAAACCGATTGCCAAGATGGTGGCCTTCGCCCGCGAAATTGCTCTCGGTAAGCAGGTGAAGCCGCTGGATATCTACCCCTCGGGAGAACTCGGAGATCTCTCCATAGCTTTGGACGACATGCTCGCCGCTTTGAATGCATCCCGTGCAAAAATTCAAAACTACACAGATAACCTCGAACATATGGTTCATTTGCGAACCCGTGCGCTGCGTGAATCAGAGGAAAAGTACCGAACGCTGGTGGAAAATGTGCCGTTGGTCGTTTATCGATTATTGGGGGACGGCAAAGTAATATTCATCAATCACTTCATCGAAGATCTAACGGGCATGACCGTGCGGAAAGTATTAGAGCAGCCCAATTTCTGGAAGGAAAAGGTTTGGGAAGAGGACCGCAACCGCATCTGGCCACTAATGGACCGTTGCCTGGAGGAAGGCAAAGAGTTCAAGTCTGAATATCGTATCCGTCACGTCAACGGCAAGCTCATCTTCGTCCAAGGCCACGCATTGCCAATCCTCGACGAAAAAGGAAATGTTGAAACGGTTGACGGATTTTTGGTTAACATTACCGATAGACATCGCCTGCAACAACAAATCATTCAAACAGAAGAACTGCGCACTCTCAGTGAGGTCTCGGCTCGATTGGCTCATGAGATCCGGAATCCTCTGGTGGCCGCCGGCGGTTTCGCTCGAAGGCTCTTGCAATCGCTTCCCGAAACAGATCCCAATCGAGAGAAAGTACAGATTATCGTCCAGGAAGTCGCAAGACTAGAGAAGATTCTGGAAAAGACATTGGCATATCTCAAGCCTTTTGAGGTCGTCGTGGAGGGATCTTCCTTAAACGAACTATTGAGGCGCATCATGGGAGAGCAGGAAAGAATCTGCGGCGATTATGGGGTGAAACTGGAGCTGAATTTATCACCCCACTTGCCGCCCGTCGGGCTGGATACGATACTATTTACCAAGGTACTTGAGAGCCTGACGAAGGCTCTGCTCGACTACTGTGAACCCGGCGGCATTATGAAAGTGCGGACTTACCCGGGCGAACACGCCGTTCATTTGGAAATGCGGGTGGCAGCCGTGCAGGTCTCGGAAGATGATATCGAACATTTCTTCTACCCCTTTACCAGTCGCCTGGACCCCTCCAAAACACTGGATCTCCCACTGGCCAAGATGATAATACACAAGCACAGGGGCCTCATCAATCTACGAAGAACGGACACTAACGAGCTTGCACTGAATATCACCCTTCCCCACTAACGGTAATGCAGCGACGGTTTCGTACTCCTTTCGTAAAGGGAGACTTAGGATCGCTCCTTCACCGATTAGAGACTCCCACCCGGCTGTTCCAGCAGTGTCCAACCGAAAACTGGCCTTTAATGTAACGCTCCCCTTTGAGGCTGCCCGATTTGGCAGGGCTAAAGTCCTGCGCCGCAAGGTTTCCGGATGGGAACCGGTTACTGAGATTACTTTTATCAAGGAGTTTTTTAGCGACACGCTGCAACTCATTATTGACAAGTAGCGGAAGTGGGGAATAGAAGTGAAGAGCTTTGCCGAATTGTAAATTGGGAATTTTTTAGATGATTACGTTTAAAAACGTTCATAAGTGGTTTGATCAACTCCACGTCCTAAACGACATAAACTTCTCTGTTAAAATGGGGGAAGTCGTCGTTATTTGTGGTCCGAGCGGCTCAGGCAAAAGCACCATGATTCGTTGCATAAATAGGCTGGAGCCTATCCAGGAAGGCGAAATCATTGTCGATAATATGTCTTTGCAGGATACTCATACCAACATTACCCGCTTAAGAGCTGAGATAGGTTTCGTTTTTCAACAATTCAACCTCTACCCTCACATGACGGCACTTGAAAACGTTACTCTTGCTCCCATCAAAGTGCGCAAGATGAAGAGAACCGGAGCAGAAGCCTTGGCCATGGAGCTGTTGGAAAAAGTCGGAATCCACGATAAGGCAAACAGCTATCCAGCGCAACTTTCCGGGGGTCAGCAGCAGCGCGTGGCGATCGCTCGCGGTTTGGCAATGCGACCAAAAATAATGCTTTTTGATGAACCCACGTCCGCTTTGGATCCGGAAATGATCAATGAGGTTCTCGACGTTATGCGCAAACTTGCACTTGAAGGCATGACCATGGTGGTCGTTACTCACGAAATGGGTTTTGCCCGGGAGGTGGCACACCGGGTGGTTTTTATGGATGACGGTCGATTGGTTGAGAGTGCACCGCCTACAGACTTTTTTACCAATCCGCAACACGAACGCACGAAGTTATTTTTGAGTAAAATCTTGTCACACTAGCGCACTATTTCACCGTTGGAATAACCTATAATTCCCAATAGAGAGGGCAGCAGATGGAAATCAACATCCGGATTGCAGAACCGGCACAGATGCGAACTAAGCCGAAGGATGAAAGCAGGTTAGTTTTCGGCAAGACATTCAGCGATCACATGTTCATGATGGACTACCAGACAACTAAGGGGTGGTACAATGCCCACATCACGCCTTACCAGGATCTACACTTTGACCCGGCTGCCATGGTGCTCCACTACGGACAAGGTATTTTTGAAGGCCTAAAGGCTTACCGATGCCACGATGGAAGAATTTTACTTTTCAGACCTGAGAAGAACTGGGAAAGATTCAACCGTTCGGCCCGTCGGATGTGCATGCCGGAAATCACACTCGATATCCAAGCGAAAGCTCTTGAAACCCTACTGAAGCTCGACGTGGATTGGATTCCACACAGCGTAGGTTCCTCGCTTTACATCCGACCGACAATGATTGCGACTGAACCGGCGTTGGGAGTAAGGCCGGCACATGAATATCTTTATTTCATCATAACCGGACCGGTCGCCGCCTATTATGCGGAGGGATTCAACCCCATCAAAATATTCGTTGCGGACGAATTTATTCGAGCGGTACGAGGCGGTGTCGGGGAGGCGAAGACCATGGCCAACTACGCTGCCAGTCTATATGCGGCGGAAGTCGCCAAAAAAAAGGGATTCACTCAAGTATTATGGCTCGACGGCATTGAAAGGCAGTATGTGGAAGAAGTCGGAACCATGAATATCTTCTTCCGACTGGATGACGAGCTCGTAACTCCTCCTCTAACAGGTTCGATTCTGCCCGGGGTTACCAGAGACTCAGTAATCGAGCTGGCTCGTCACTGGGGGCTCAAGGTAACCGAGAGACTGATTTCCATCACCGAAGTAATCGACGAGATTAAGACCGGAAACTTGAAAGAGATCTTCGGGACCGGAACAGCCGCCGTAATTTCTCCGGTAGGTGAAATCAGCTATAAAGGCGAGCTGTTTCAGATTCAAGACGGAGACGTGGGAGAATGGTCCCAGAAACTTTATGATGAAATTGTAGCCATTCAGTACGGTGAGAAGGATGACCCCTTTGGCTGGGTGCGGGAAGTAAAAATCTGATTTACTTTGTAAATACAACCGATTATAAAGCGCGTAAAAATTGTTTGGACTGCTCTTGAATTTTAAATTCAGGTGGTTAATTTAAGGGTGAGGTTGACTTTAAGTCGCCTTCTCCTAACCCCTCCTGGCCCTGCTTGACTAACCCCCTCCAGTCAAGCGGGGTCAACTTTTTCTCACAGCCAGACCTGCTGCACCGAGATAATATTAGGATGGTTTTGTAGAACTTCCAGAGCCTCTGCCGGAGCCTCATTGTCCAATCTGATGATAGCAATTGCTTTATCTTTTTCAGGCGTCCTGGCCAGGTGCATGTTGGCGATATTCACACTATAGTTACCGAGGGTTGAACCTATCAATCCGATGGTGCCGGGTTTATCCCAGTTGTTGACCAGCAGGTTGATGCCCTCCAACTCGGATTCAAGTCGGTAGTCGTTGAGCCAAACCAGGCGGACTTCATTTCCCGGAAAAACGGTCCCGGCAGCCGACGATTCGCCTTTCTGCCCCTTCACCCTTATAGTGATCAACCCGGTGTACCCTCTTCTCTCCGATGTCGTTGAAGTAACCAGTTCAACTTGCCGCTCTTTAAGGAGCAGATGAGCGTTTACCAAATTGACTTTTTCCGCGAGGATCGGGTCGAGCAATCCCTTGATCGTCGTTTGCGTCAGAGGCTCCAGAGGGACTTCCTCAAATGCCGGCCCGTTATATTCGATCTCCAGGCGACTGATGGGAGAACAGAGCTGCCCTTGCAGCCTGCCCAACTGTTCGGCCAAAATCAGGAACGGGCGTATTTTTTCATAGTCCCTGCGGCGCATTGATGGAAAGTTGATAGCATTTCGAATAATTCCATACTGAAGATAGTCGAGGATCTGCGATGCAATGGCCCGAGCGACATTAGCCTGAGCCTGAAAGCTCGAGGCTCCCAGATGCGGCGTAAAAATTACATTTTCCAGCTCAAGCAAGGGACTTCCTTGCGGAGGTTCTTTTTCAAATACATCGAGTGCGGCTCCGGCCACATGTCCGTTGATCAGGTATTCGTGCAATGCCGATTCATCGATCAAGCCGCCTCTTGCGCAGTTGACAATCCTTACTCCCGGCTTAGTCCTGGCGATACTGTCTCGATTGAGGATGTAGCGCGTCTCCGGAGTCATCGGAGTGTGTACTGTGATAAAATCAGATCTGGCCAACACTTCATCCAGGGGAACCCATTCAACGCCCAAGATGGCCGCTGCTTCGGGGCTGATATATGGATCGTAGCCGAGCACGTCCATTTTCATCCCTATTGCTCGGTCCGCAACAATTGCTCCGATCTTGCCCAGCCCGATAACCCCGAGCGTCTGCTGGCATAGCTCGGTGCCCATAAAACGTTTTTTGTCCCAACGTCCTTCGCGTAATGACTGGGTGGCTTGCGGAATATGTCTGGCCAGCGCCAGCATCAACGCCAAAGTATGTTCCGCGGCAGCCGTAGCATTAGCTCCAGGAGTATTCATTACCAGGATGCCGCGGGCACTTGCCGTCTGAACGTCGATGTTGTCAACTCCGGTTCCGGCGCGCCCGATCACTTTGAGCTTTTGTGCATATTCCAGCAAATCTCCGGTGACCTTAGTGCGACTCCGCACAATCATCGCATCGTATTCAGGAAGAACGGCCTTAATTTCCTCTGCCGAAATCTGATCCGGAACGTCGACTTCAAAGCCTTCTATCGATTGAAACAAAGAGAGCCCAACTTCATGCAATCCGTCACAAATCAAAATTTTCATAACACTCAACCCTTATTTTCAACCCAGATAAGCCTTTTTTATCTCGGCATCTTCAGCAAGGTCCTTTGCAGCACCCTCTAAAACGATGCGCCCTGCTTCCATCACATAGGCCCGGTGAGCATATTTCAGAGCAAGGTGAGCATTCTGCTCAACCAATAGGATAGTGGCACCCGCTTCATTGAGCTCCTTCAAAACCCGGAAAAGCTCCTGCATCAGGAGAGGGGCGAGCCCCATGGACGGCTCATCCAGCAGGATGAACCGCACACCGGTCATGAAAGCCCTGCCCATGGCGAGCATCTGCTGTTCTCCGCCGCTCAGAGTGTCACCTCTCTGATATTTTCGGTCCGCCAGGCGGGGAAATAAAGAAAAAACCCTTTCGTAGTCATGATCGATTTGGTCCGAGTTCTTTCGAGCATAGGTCGCCAGTTTAAGGTTTTCCAGAACCGTCAGGTTACCGAAGATATGGCGTCCTTCGGGTACCAGTCCAATTCCGCAGTCGGCAACTATGGAATGAGCCGGGACAGGCAGCAGGTCTTTTCCCATATAGCTGATCCCACCCTTGGTAACCACGGGGCCTTCAGGCGGAACCAGTCGCATGATGCTCAACAGCGTGGTAGACTTTCCGGCTCCGTTCGCGCCGAGCAAAGCCACTATTTCTCCTTCCTTTACCTGGAAGGAAATGCCGTGCAAAGCCTCAATATTCCCATAACGAACGTACAGATTATCAACTTCAAGCATCGATCAAGTCCGCATCTCCAAGATAGGCCTGAATCACTCTTCGATCTTGCTGAATCTCCTCAGGGGTGCCCTGGGCAATGGTTTCACCGAAATCCATGACCTCGATTCGTTCACAAATATTCATCACGACTCGCATGTGATGTTCAATCAACCAAATGGTCAACTTGAATTTATCCCTGATCCACTTAATCAAGTCAATCAACTGATCTACTTCACCAGGATTCATCCCGGCAGCTGGTTCATCCAGCATCAGCAAACGGGGGCGGATTGCCAGCGCCCGCCCGATCTCAATTCGCCTTTGCAGGCCATAGGGCAAATTCTTGGGGTATTCGTTTGAAAAATGCTGCAAACTCAAGATATCAAGTATTTCTTCAGCCGTCTTGTGAACGCGTCTTTCACTCGTGCGGAAGGCCTTGCTCCGAAATACCGTTGCCATGGTTCCATAACCAAGCTGGGAATGCTGAGAAATACATATGTTCTCAAAAACTGTCAGGGTATTCCACAAACGAATGTTTTGGAACGTTCGAGCCATTCCCAGGGCTGTGACTCCATGTGGGCGAAGTCCGATGATATTCTTCCCTTGGAAGCAAATGTCGCCTTCCGTCGGCTGGTAAAAACCGCTCACCAGATTGAATACCGTAGTTTTGCCGGCGCCGTTGGGCCCAATCAGACCCAGCACCTCTCCTTCCCGGAGTTCGAGATTGAAACCGGAAACCGCTCTCAATCCTCCAAAAAAATGAGTAAGATTTCGAATTTCCAAAATGGCCATTGTTATGCTCGCCTTCCTTGGGGAACGAAAATTCGGCGCAGTCGGGGGAATACATCGGTGAGTTCACGATGGCCCAACAGACCTTCCGGACGGAAAAGCATGAGTAAGATCAACAGCAGAGGTATGGCCACCCACTTGATTACCTGCAGCGGCCTGAACAGCTCAAGGATGATGGTAAATCCGATCGCGCTCAAAACCGAGCCACTCAAAGACCCCATACCACCAAGGTACACCATCACCATGATTTCGGTCGATTTCATGATGGTGAAACTCCCTGGATTAATGTAGCCCAGAATATGAGCAAACAGCCCCCCTGCAATTCCCGCAAGGCCTGAGGAAAGCATAAAAGCCACCATTTTCATGTGACGCGTGTTCACGCCCATGATTTCAGCCGCAATCTCATCGTCGCGAACGGCCACTATGCCTTTCCCATAAGTAGAATTTACAAACCGATATATGACCCAAACGGAAAAGCCTGTACCCACAAAGATCCAAATCATGATCCACGGCAGATTGACGACTTCCTTCATCGCGTTGCCAATGTTGCGCATCCCCATGAATCCGCGTGCGCCGCCGATCACCTGGATGTTTTCGATGGCGCTTTTGACAATGTAATTTACCGCCAGTGTAATAATCGCAAGATAATCACCCCGTGTTTTAAAAGATGGTATGGCTACCAGCAAACCCACGAAGGCTGCAACGATTCCACCGATCAGCAAGGTTACCGGGAAAAGGAAAATCACACTTTTAGCGGGCAGTAAAGCGGGTCCGAAAACTCGATCCGATGTGAACAGCCAGACATTCAACACGGAAGTGACGTAAGCCCCCACTGCCATGAAGCCTGCATGACCCACCGAGAATTCACCCATGTAGCCGTTCACAAGGTTCAAAGACGTCGAAAGAATTATGTTGACCCCCATGAACATGATGATCAACTGCAGGTACGCATTCAGCCAGTTGCCCTGGGCGGCAATTAAGATCAGCAAGCACAGCAGCGCATAGAACAGGTGAGGAGAATATCTTCGCATCTTTTAGTCCTGAACCTCAGATCTTGGTGGCCCGGGCAACCCCGAAAATCCCGGTCGGTTTTATGCTCAAGAAAACAAGAAGAATGCTAAAAGCGATAAGATCGCGTAATGTTGAAGGGAAAAAAGCCGCTACAAAAATTTCTACAAACCCAAGTAGAAATCCGCCGGCGAAAGCCCCTCGAATTTCACCGATCCCGCCGATTACCGCAGCAATAAAAGCCTTCCAACCAACCAGAGCCCCCATATAAGGCTCTAATACGGGGTAGGCCGTTGCAAACAGAACACCCGCGAGGGCAGCCATGGAGGAGCCGAGCGCGAAGGTAAACACTATGACCGTATCCACAGGGATTCCCATGAGCGGCACTGCCATCCGATCGTAAGAAATTGCACGCATGGCCATGCCCAACTTGGTTTTTCGGACGATCGTTTCAAGCAGCACAAAGACAGCAATGGTGGTGAAAATGACCAATAACTTCACGTCGCTGAAAGTAACTCCACCAATGGAATAAACGGTGTTGTCCAAGAGTTGCGGAAAGTTGCGTCGATTTGCTCCAAGCAGTGCCAGATTTCCATTCTCCAAAATGAGTCCGCACATCAGAGCGGTGATCACCACATAAAGCCGGTTGACACCCTTGCGGCGAAGAGGACGGTAGGCAACCCTTTCCAGTGTTACCCCCGCAAAAGCAGTCAAAATCATAGTGAGTAGGAGAGTCACGATAAAAATGACCTGCGGTGACAGGGAAAATGGCAGCGAGAATGCGTATTGTCCCAACAAAAAAGTCGCCAGGAAAAAGCCGATATAGGCACCTACCATGAAAATGTCGCCATGGGCAAAATTGATGAGGAGAAGCACCCCATAAACCAGAGTGTAGCCCAAGGCAATAAGGGCATAGAAACTTCCCCATTGGAGAGCATTCAAAAAATTCTGAATCAAAGTATCAAGACCCAAAAGGACCTCCCTCGGGCAGCACCACATACAAAGGCGGGAAATTGCTTCCCGCCTTCACAAATAGTCAGCTGGTGCCCATTCGGAAACTGTTCATTGGCGTTGACTAAGGCCTCAAAATAACCCCCCTCCAATAAATGGAAGGGGGGATTCGGATCGTTTCTCCCTGCGGCAAACTTAAGCAAGAAAAGTTTACAGGTGGAAACTCATTTACGCCGGTACGGACCGAGCTAGGGGCAAACCGACTTATAGAATTCAAATTCACCTTTGTCACTGATCTTAACGATTACCGCACACTTGATGGGATCGCCTTCGGGTGTGAAAGTCATTTTGCCGGTAATTCCCTCAAAATCTTTGATCATCCCGAGTTGATTCTTCACGGCATCGCGATCTTTTTCCAAATCACCGGACAAGCCGTTGGTATTTTGGACGGCCTGCAGCAGCAAGCGGGTGGCATCCCAGGTCAGAGCGGCCACGTCGTCCGGCACATATCCGTATTTAGCCTTGTACTGATCGATAAATTCTTTGGTCGCGCCCTTAGCACCGGCAGCAGCATAGTGGGTGCTGAAAAAATACCCGTAGCAGGCTTCTCCGCAAAGCTTCATGAGCTCAGCAGACCCCCAGCTGTCGCTTCCCATGACCGGTTTTTTCCACCCCAACTCCTGAGCCTGTTTAACAATCAGAGGCACTTCATCGTAATATTGCGGCAGGAACAGGACGTCTGCGTCAGACTTCACGATGTTTGTGAGCTGAGCACTGAAATCACGATCTTTAGTGGTAAAGGTTTCAAACGCCACCACGGAACCCGGCCCGTGGATCTTTTCGAATGCTGTCTTGAAATATTCAGCCAGCCCTTTGGGATAATCGCTGGCAATATCGTAAAGCACAGCGGCTTTTTTAGCACCGAATTCTTGAGTTACAAAGTTTGCAGCTACCGGCCCCTGGAAAGGGTCAAGGAAACATGCCCTGAACACGTAAGGCCGATCCAAAGTGGTCTGAGGGTTGGTCGACCAGGGGGAGATCATGGGTGTCTTGAAACTGTTGCAGATTTCACCGGCTGGAACAGCCTGCTTGCTCGCCTGTGGCCCGATGATGGCCAACACCTGATCCTGGGTGATAAGTTTCAGGCCTGCAGCTGTCGCAGATTCCGCCTTGGACTCATTATCTTCGTAGATAAATTCCAGTTGGTAAGTCTTATCCCCGACCTTAATCCCGCCAGCGCTGTTGATCTGCTCCTTGAGCATTTCCGCCGCATACTTGGAGCTCTCCCCTACTTGCGGGATGTCCCCGGTGAGAGGAATATCGAAGCCGACCTTCAGCGTTTCCGCACTCCATGAAAAAGACGAGAATAACAGTGTTGCCATGACCACCAACGCCAAGCTCATTACCTTTTTTCGCATGATCCATGCCTCCTTGTTTGTAGCTCGACCAAACACCTTACAGCCCTTGCCTATCACCAAGCGGGAGAAAGAAATGTTTCACTACTCCTCGCATACGGACCAATTCTGTATGCTATCCTCCTGGGGAAAATATTATGAGCAGGTTCCTGACATAAAATTTTATTGGGAAGGATGAGAGGTTTTTACAGCATAAAATGGAATAACTGTCAATCTCGATTCGATTACTTGATGCAGTTCTTACACGCGAGCGGGAAGAGGTAATTAGTAACACTAATAGACAGGACAGCCCAGAATATGGACTTAATCAGGTCTTGCGGGAAGCCGGCGTGGACATCCGTCGCGGGCTCACACAAACTCAAGACAGCCTTTTTGAACCGCCCGCAAGCAAGCAGCCACTACATTGGTATCGTAGCGTGTATTATACGATTATCGCGAATTTCTTGAAAAGCCTTATCTATGCCCAAAGAGGGCCGGTAGGGTCGATGCGAGGCCATGGCTTCCACCACATCGGCTACTGCCAAGACTTTGGCCTCGAAAATGATTTCATTAGCCTTCAAGCCCTGCGGATACCCTGACCCGTTCAGCCTTTCATGATGCTGAAGCACAATGTCTGCTATGGGCCAAGGGAATTCGACCTCCTTAAGGATTTCATAACCGATTTTGGGGTGTTCTTTGATAAGACTCATTTCGAGCTCTGAAAGCTTCGACGGTTTGGCCAGTATCTCAGCAGGGACGGAGACTTTTCCAATGTCGTGTATAAGACCCGCCACCCGAATTCCATTGATGCGATCCTCACTCAAACCCATCTCGCGAGCAATCGCGCAAGCCAGTTCAGCTACCCGCATCTGGTGACCCGCGGTATATCGATCTCGCATTTCCACGGCCGAACCTAAAGCGTTGACTGTCTGTTGCAAGGTTCTGCCTAATTTTCCATACGCCTGCCGGAGCTCTTTGTTGGCCTGCTCAAGCTGCTTCAATATTCGCCTTTCCTTTTCAATTCGTTCCAGTTTTGCCTTCAATTCTCCCATTTCGAAAGGCTTACTGATAAAATCGGCTGCCCCCGCCTCAATAATATCCATATAAGAATATTCAATTGCGTAGCCTGTCATTATGATAAAAATCAAATAGGGGTGCGCCTTTTTAGCTTCCATCATCATTTGCACGCCGTCTCGGCCGGGCATGCGAATGTCCGAAATCACCAGATCGTAGCGCTCATTTGCCATTTTCTCCAGAGCATCAAACGCGTTTGAAGCAACCTCACAGGAGTATCCCATAGAAGTGAGGAAGCTATGGAACATCTGCCGATAGAGTTCTTCATCATCTACGACCAGCACCTTTTTTAAATTCATTTGAGCCCCACTTTTTCAGCAATGATGCCACCTCTGCTGCTATCCCAGGAAAACTGTCCGAAGATGCCCTTTTTGTCACCGGTCGACAGTCAAAGCGAAACATGTAATTCACCTCTGTTGTCGTTGCCGGGAAAACATGAATAGGGCCGGATTGCTCATCGGCGATGATCATCG
>Ga0210088_1000052_pt1 | contig 24388 bp, 22 predicted proteins | sample RushMan_CattailN_6_FD_185557 | JGI IMG/M metagenome (GOLD analysis project Ga0210088, IMG submission 185557) | Wetland microbial communities from San Francisco Bay, California, USA, that impact long-term carbon sequestration -... | ecosystem: Environmental > Aquatic > Marine > Wetlands ... | reverse complement strand
ATTCTGGCAAAGATTTACCGAGTACATCATATTTCAAATTAGTGATTACATCGGTAACCTTGCGTCATGCCGGAGAAATAACGCCGAGACGGCATCTTCAACCTGGAATCCAGTGGATGGCTTGGATCTTTGAATTCCGGGGTTCGCCGGACTGACAATGGCAGCTTTGGCTTAGCCGGAATTGCCAATTTAGGTCATAGTTGTTTTCAAGGTTGGCAGAGTTTTACTGTCATATGAACGTCAGGCAATTCATATTTTGCATTCTTTAACTTTGTTCAAAGTCCAGGAGGCTGTGATGCGATCAAAAGCCACAATCCTTATACTGCTGTTCACCATTTTGTTCCTTTTTTCATGTCAAACGGTCCCTATTACCGGCAGGCAGCAAATCAGCTTGATTTCTTCCGAACAAATCAACGCCATGAGTTTTGACGCTTACAACGACTTTTTATCGAATAATCAAGTGGTTCAGGGGACTCAAGGCTCGCAGACGGTCAAACAGGTCGGCAGTAGAATTCAGAAAGCAGTCGAAAGCTACATGGCCTCTCATAATATGGCCGATCGCTTACAAGGCTATAGTTGGGAGTTCAACCTGGTTGAGGATCCGAGCGTAAATGCTTGGGCAATGCCTGGTGGAAAGGTGGTGGTTTATACAGGGATGCTGCCGGTCGCTCAAAATGATGCAGGTCTTGCAGTGGTCATGGGGCATGAAATTGCCCATGCTGTGGCAGGGCATGGCAATGAGCGCATGAGTCAGGAATTGTTAACACAGTTGGGGGCAACGGCATTGAGTACTGCTCTAACCAAATATCCCGCTCAAACTCAGAATCTGTTCATGGCTGCGTATGGGGCGGGATCGCAGGTCGGCATTTTGCTGCCGTACAGCAGGCTTCAAGAGTCCGAGGCCGATCGGTTGGGTCTCATCTTTATGGCCATGGCGGGATACGACCCGAATGTGGCTGTCGGCTTCTGGCAAAGAATGGCCCAGGACAAGAAAGGTGGAGCTCCTCCAGAATTTTTGAGCACCCATCCGGCCAGCAGCACGCGCATCGAAGACATCAAGAGTTATGTTCCCGAAGCAATGACTTATTATCGCAAACAGTAGGCTTTTACCCGCCAGTTTAAAATGGTCGAGTCGGTCGAATTGGGTAACCACAACAGACAAGCTGCTAGAGACGACCCAGCGAGGAAGGAGCTTGCTTGTTACCGACCTGACCCATAAGTACGGCAAGACAAACCAGATAAGGGAGTGCAAGGAACAGCTGATAAGGAAGTCCGGCCCATGTAACCGCCAGCCATTCCGAAGATGCCTCGCTGAGTCCGAATAAAAGCGCAGCCAGGAGAATTCCAAAGGGCTTCCAGCGGCCTAATATTAGTGCAGCTATAGCCAGATAGCCACGTCCTTGTGTGATGTGTTCTACGAACGCGGAAAGCTCCCCGATGGAAAGGTATGCTCCTCCCATACCTGCCAAAGCCCCTCCCACGATTACGGCGGAAAAACGAATGAGAGTTACCGAGAGCCCTGCTGTTCTTGCAGCCAGTGGATTTTCACCGCATGCTCTAATGTGCAAGCCCCAAACGCTCCATTTGAAGAAGGCCATTGTCAGAAAGCTGAGGAGAATCGCAAGCGGCGCCAGAATCGATAAATCCCCTGCTGCTGTCGCAATCCAGTTGCCGATAAAGGGCAAACTTTCCGGCTTAAACTGTCTCAGAGTTGGGAGTTTTCCAACTGACGGCGAGGTGCCGTAGACCTGAAAGATTTGGTTCAAGAGTACTCCGGTGACGCCGGCAGCCAGCAAGTTCAAAGCGATTGAGCTCACAATCTGATTTGCTCGTAACTTAAGACAAACCAAGCTGTGCAAGAACCCTATGAACATACCACCAAGAGCTCCTCCCATAAGGCCGATCCAGGGAGAACCGCATACAAAGGTCAGCCAAACTGCCAGAAATGCCCCCGTCAGCATCATCCCTTCCAAAGCGAAATTGATCACGCCGGCAAGTTCTGAAATCAGTCCTCCCATACATGCCAGTAGAATCGGTGCAGTCTTTCCAATGGTAAGAGAAATCAATTGCAAAGAGGCCATAGTGTTATTGTTGGGGTTGGTCGGGATAACGAAAAAGACGCCCAAACACGGTGCGCCATCGTGCAATACCGGTAACAGGCAAACGAGACTGGCAGGCAACTGCAATGAGCAGCACGGCCTGCAGCACCAGGATCGTATTGGGTGAAATGCCAAGGCTAAGTTGCAGCCACTTATCTGCAGAACGTAGGCCGGCAATCAGGATTGTACTCAACCATGTCCAACCGGGCACATTGTTGACCAGGAATGCCACTGTGATTCCATCGAAGCCGTAGCCGGGAGAGAACGCTGCATAGAAACGATGGTGGATCGCCACCACTTCCAATGCTCCCGCCAACCCTGCCAATGCACCGCTTAGCAGAAAAGTGCGAGTTTGCCATCGATTGACGGCGATACCTGCTGACCGGGCAGCAAATGGATTATTCTTGCAAGCGATCACTTCATATCCCCAGCACGTTCGGTACAGCCATATGTGCAAAATGCAAGCTAGTATTAAGGCTGCCAAAGGAGCGGCAGTTAGCCCCAGCGTCCCCAGTTTCCACCAGACGGGCCAAATGCTTGCCGGGGGTATTTCAGCCGTTCGAGCCATGGCTGAGCCGTCACCGAGCGGCCCTCGAACCAAATAGTCAGCCAGGTAAATCGCCACATAGTTCAGCAGAAGAGTGCTCACTACCTCGTGTATATTTCGTTTTTGACGCAGCCAGATCGCGGGCAAAGCCCATAATCCTCCCACCAAAGCGCCCACGATCACTGTGAGGGGCATCAGCAGCAGTTCTGGAAGGCGGGAAGCTGAGATGGCAAAACATGCCGCGCTCAAAGCCCCCAAAGTCAATTGTCCTTCACAACCGATATTCAAAAGACCGGCCTGATAAGCCACACTGACCGACAGTCCGGTCAAAAGCAACGGAGTTGCTTTGCTTAAGGTAGTTGCGGCGGCATTTGATCCTCCCCACGCTCCGTTCCAGATGGCGGAGATCAGATCGAATGATCCTACTCCAAGAAAGAAAGCCAGGACCATGCAAAAAAGGATTCCCACAGCTAAAGCAGAAACCATGGAGATGAGAGGATTTAATTTTTCTCTAATAATTTGTCGGCCTTTGGCAACGGACATCAGTGAACCTTCTCATTCGGTTATTCCGAGCATCCATTTGCCGAGCAGTTCACGGTTCGCTCGATGGGTATCCGTCACTCCCATCAATTGACCACGATACATCACGCCAATGCGGTGACTGAGCGTCAACAGTTCTTCCAGGTCATATGAAAAGATCAGAAATGTCAAACCCGTGCGGCTCAATGATCGAATTCTCATATGCATTTTGTGCTGAGCGTGAATATCCAGTCCACGGCATGGCTGCTCTAAGATGACCATTTTGAGGGGACCTAAAAGGGTGCGCGTCAGAATTACTTTCTGCTGATTGCCGCCCGATAAACTGGATAGGGGTTGTGAAATGCTTGTGTAGACAACTTCCCGTTCATCGAGCCCTTCTTTCGCCCATTGTTTGATCCTTGTCTTGTGCAACCAGCCCGAAGATTGGTTGGATGGGCTACGCTGGAAGCCCAAAAGCATATTTTCCCACAGTGACAAGTCGACCAGAGCCCCCTCTTCAATGGAATTTTCCGGGAGCCAGTGGATGCCCAGCCTCGAACGTTCAGCAACTGAAAAGTCGGCTATTTCCTGAGAGTCCAACCAGATCTGCCCTTTCTCGATAGCTTGAACGCCCGCTAAAACAAGTGCAAGCGCCCGTTGCCCATTGCCGACCACTCCAGCAATGCCGAATATTTCTCCTGCCCGAATTTGTAGACAAAAGTCTGCAATTCCAGGTTCGTGTCCGAAAGGGGGTGCCGTTACCCTCTCCATGCGCAGAATTGGGGGAGTCTCTGGTTGGTGGTTTTCGAGGATGCGAGTAGCAATTCGGTGGTTTCTGTTGTCGCCATTTTCTGTAGGGGCAATTTCAGCGCCGGACACGATGAGGGAACCGATCCGTTCAAGCGAAGTTTGATCTCTATCCCATGTGCCCATCAACTTGCCCCCACGCAGAACGGTTATACGATCCGCAATCGAAAAAACTTCCCGCAGACGATGGCTGATGAAAATAATCGTGTGCCCCCGTGCCCGCAGAGTACGAAGCATTTCCAGCAACCTGTCCACTTCCGGCGGCGCCAGAAGGCTGGAAGGTTCGTCGAGGATCAAAATCTTCGCTCCCCGATAAAGTACTCTCAAAAGCTCGATTTCTTGACGATGCGCGAACGAAATTTCACCAGCATTCGCATCAAGTGGAAGGTCGAATCCAAACGAGCGACAAAGCTTTTCCAGCTTCTGTCTGGATTCTTTTTTTTTGAACAGTCCCCATTTCCTCAGCTCGGCTCCGACGACGATATTTTCCATTGAGGTCAATTCAGGGAAAATAAGGAGCTGTTGCTGAACCATGCCAATCCCTGCCCGCAAAGCTTCTCTGGGGTGACTGAAGAAGACGGACTTTCCATTCAGGTGGATACTGCCTTCATTCGGCTGAACAAGACCGAACAGAATCTTCATCAAGGTGGATTTGCCGGCCCCGTTTTCTCCTACCAGCGCATGGATCTCTCCCTCCAGAACTTCAATCGAGACCCCCCGATTTGCCCAGAGATCCTCGTATTTTTTGGAGATACTCTGCATAAGAATCAGAGGAGAAGAATTCAAATTAAATCCTTTGGACCCGGCTAAAGCTCGGGAACTTGAAAATCAGCAAGTTCAGAAGAGCTTTTGGGAACAGAAATCTTTTTATGCTTTAAAAGCGTCCTGGCTTTTTGGATACACTCTAAATCCTGCTGCGTAAAAAGTTGCTGCGAATACTTCATGGCGGAGATATCCATGACACCTTCTGCTGCGCCCAGCCAATGGTGACCCGGCTGAAAATCTCCCTCCACAATGCTTTTGAGCGCCTTATAGACCGCAACATCCATCCGCTTCAGTGTGCTGGCAAGGATTTTTCCGGGCATTTCAGCATCTACATCGAGGTCCTCGGCAATGAGATAAATACCCTGCGCATTCGCGACTGCCTCCATGACGCCAATACCTGTGTTTCCAGCAGCTCGAAAAATCACATCCACACCCTTGGCGATCAAGGCCTGGGCCAGGGATTTGCCTTTGACCGGATCGTTGAATGAGCCTGCCGACACCACAATGGATTCTATCGCTTTGCCGCGTTTGTTTTCCACGGTCTTCACACCGGCTCGAAATCCGGTAATGTAGGCTTCCACTGGAGGTATTTCCATACCGCTGACTACGCCAACTTTAAGGGATTTGGTGAAAAGGCCTGCTACCAAACCTGCTAAAAAACCGCCCTCTTCAGACTTGAAATCAAAGCTGGCAATGTTTTTTCCGGTGATGTCCCCTTCAATATGGATGAATTTGGTTCCAGGAAAGCCTGGTGAGACCTGTTTGACGGCATCCACGAAGAGATAACCCAGCGTGACAACTATATCCGCGTTTTGGGCGGCGAGCGTAAGGTTCGATACGTAATCGGCCTGTTCTCTCGCCTGCAGAAAGCGAGCATTCAGCCCGAAATCCTGGCTCGCTCGCAACACCCCCTTCCAACAGACATCGTTAAATCCTTTGTCGCCAAGGCCTGCTGCGTCAGTCAAAACCAGCACTTTTAAATTCTTGCCCGAAGAAGCAGTGTTGTCACCAGAATATGCGGGAGCCAATACCGATGAGAGAAAAAACATTAGGCATATTGCGATAAACCTTACGCGACTCTTCCATCTAAAGCACTCCATGCAGCTTGCTCCTTCTGTGTAGTATTCCTTGCCGGTCTTCATCGGAAAACTCCTCCAGGGGCAGAGGGTCGGGGTGAGTGTCTAAGAGTCCTTGAAGTTGCACACCCCCTTACCTAACCTCTCCCCCTCAATGAGGAGAGGAATCTGGGTTCCCTGATGGACACTGCCAGATCGGTCTATCATGGATCCTGCGACGCAGATGTCACGAACTGAAGATCGCTCAGTTTGGTTTCTATAGAACATGTGTGGCAGACATCGCAAAACTTATCTTAAACGAGCATCCAAAATTTAATTGCAATAGGCCTGAGAGGAGAGCTTTACGTTGTCAGGATATTGATTGTTTGCAATCTATGGAAGACAAGGCAGGCTAAAAATGTAGGTCTCAATCCATTGGCACGGTGAATTTGGAATTTGCGTGCGGGCGGACTAAGTCCGCCCTTTCACTGGCGAAAAGCTTTAAAATTAGCGGTTATACAATTCAAGGAGAGATGAAACGGCGACGTTTCCGCTCTGGGGACCCGCAATCTAGTCATCCGGCGGCGATTGCATCTCCTTTGCCAGTTGCGCAGGTGTCATGCTCCAAAACGGAGTGCCATCGCTGGTCAGGCGAACCTTCAATTCAACGTTTTCACCTCTGCTCTTGTTTTTAACCTTTGAAGCAATAAAGACTTCTTCCCCGTTTATATCCGCCCATACGCCTTTCACCTTTACTTTATCACCCTTTCTGAGGCCGACGCTGTCCATTTTGACAAATGATTTTGGCCCCAGCTGCACCGTCACCAGGTCTCCGTCCTGGTCCTTAACTATTATTCCAATTCCGGGAGCCATACCCGGCAAAGGAGTGATGTTAACGACATCCTCAAAGCGTCCCCTGAAAGAGTCGTATTCGTTTACATTGTAATGGCTGTTATATTCGCTGCCTTCTTCCCAGCCCTTCAGGCCGGGGTCCTCAGCTGAGGCGATGCGCACATTCATAGCAATCAAACAAATAATCGCCAGTGAGATAAAAATGAGTGATTTATAGTACTTTAACATAACCTAGCCTCCCAATACTGAAAAAGGTTTCTGCTTCTCTGTACCCAAGACCAAGTCGAATCGCCTAATAAGATATGAGCGAGTAACGACTTTGGCAAATCGATTATAGCAAAAAATGAGATTGACTTTAAGGTCTCGTTTTCTTTAAGGTGCAACACCTTTGGGTGCAAGCATCCGAGTGCGGTTCGGATTTTTGCTACTGCTTTTGTAAATATTTTGGCAGGGGGCTTAGTTCCCTGGAGGAGATGCTGCGGACCATGACAGTTTTTAGCCCGGATGAATGGGTGCTTTTGAGTACCCAAAAAGGCAAAACGTGGCTCGTTCGGGTCGAGAACGCTCCCTACAGTTCCCACTTGGGAACCGTAGATATGATGGACGCCGTAGGAAAAGAAGAAGGAGAATTCCTCGAGACCAATAAGGGCGTAAAGTTGTTTCTCCTGCGCCCCACAATGGAAGACTACATCTTCAAAATGAAGCGTCAGACCCAGATCATTTACCCCAAAGATTTGGGAGCCATCATAATCTATGGAGATCTTCAACCCGGTATCACAATTCTCGAATCGGGAGTCGGTTCTGGTTCTCTGTGTCTGGCATTATTGCGAGTTGTGGGTGAGCGCGGCTGGGTCATATCGGTTGAAAAGAGAGAAGAGTTCGCTGCGTTAGCCACTGAAAACATCAAGAAATTTTATGGGTATTCTCCCCCCAATCATGACATTGTGGTTGCTGATATTCAGAATGTTTGTTTGAAGCTTTCTGCAGATCGCATCATTTTGGATTTGCCGGAGCCATGGGGAGCAATCGGAAAGGTCACACCATCCCTTAAAATGGGCGGTTTGCTGGTGAGCCTTAGTCCCAATGTCGGGCAGGTCCAGCTAACCCATAGAGAACTCAGAACCAATGGCTATATCAATATTCAGACCTTTGAACTTCTCAAAAGGGATTGGATGGTTGACGACCTCCGGGCCAGACCGGTGGATCGTATGGTGGCGCATACCGGATTCATTACCGTGGCCAAAAAGGCGAATCGAGCCACAGCCAATCTCACTAATTTTTGATGTATCATCTTTTCGGGCGAGCGCCTGATTTGACTGGCGAACACACTCTCCCCTCATAGCCTTTTCAGTTCCTGCCTTTGGTTGCACAAAAAAGTTATCTCATCCTGAAATCAACTTATTTTTGCTACAAAAATGTATCAATATGTTTTGTCTTTTTCCCACCAATTATTCTTCATTATGAAAATTAATATATAAAATTAAGATAGTTATAAATTTATGCTCTTGGTTGGCAAGCTCCTTGCTCTCTTAAGCCGCCACATTCAAAAATCAGAAGAAAGGCGAGGAGGTCAAAAATGACAAAGATTGAAGCAATCGTTAAACCGTTTCGGCTCACTGAAGTTCAGGAGGCCCTGGTAGGCATCGGCCTGCAAGGCATGACGATCAGCGAAGTCAAGGGGTTCGGCCGCCAAAAGGGTCACAAGGAGATGTACCGGGGTGCGGAATATCAGGTGGACTTTGTCCCCAAGCTCATGCTGACCGTGGTCGTCCCCGATAATCAGACCGGACAAGTGATTGAAGTAATTCAGAAAAGTGCGCAAACAGGTAAAATCGGAGATGGTAAAATCTTTATCTCCAAAGTGGACGAGGTCATGCGTATTCGAACAGGAGAAATGGGTGTTGACGCCCTTTGAGAGTTACACAACGCAATAGTTGAATATTCTTAGTTTCGAGGAATGTTAAAGGAGAAGAAATGAAGAGGAGCCGGAAGTTAACTTTTCTACTAGCTGTTTTGGTTGCATTGGCATGCCCTCTCTTGGCACGGGCTGCGGATCCTACCGCCGCGGATGTACAAACGCACCTGGATTATGTTTGGACCTTAGTAGCGGCGGCGCTTGTGTTCTTCATGCAAGCAGGATTTGCCTGCGTGGAAGCAGGTTTTACCCGCGCGAAAAATGCAGTCAATATTATGATGAAAAATCTTATGGATTTTGCCGTGGGTAGCATCGCTTTCTGGGCAATTGGTTTTGGATTGATGTTCGGCGCATCTGCCAGCGGGTGGATAGGGACTTCGGGATTCTTTCTATCGGACTTTACCCCTGGCGGCGATCCTTGGGTGCTGGCTTTCTGGATGTTTCAGGTGGTGTTTGCAGCGACTGCCGCAACCATAGTGTCCGGTGCAATGGCCGAAAGAACCAAATTTACCGCTTATCTGGTTTATAGTTTTTTTATCAGCGCCTTCATTTATCCCCTCATGGGCGGGTGGGCCTGGGGCGGCCTCTACCACGGCGGTGGTTGGCTGGAAAAACTTGGATTTATCGATTTCGCAGGTTCTACGGTAGTGCACTCGGTGGGTGGTTGGGCCGCTCTGGCTGGAGCAATCGTGCTGGGACCACGTATCGGCAAATACGATTCCAAGGGACGTCCCCGAGCGATTCCCGGGCACAATTTGCCGCTTGCTGCACTTGGCGTTTTCATCCTTTGGCTTGGATGGTTCGGTTTCAATCCGGGTTCGACAACCGCAGGCAACAAAGACATTGCCATGATTTTCGTAAACACGAATTTGGCGGCGGCAGCCGGTGTCATATCTGCACTGATGGCCATCTGGACGATTGCAAAAAAACCTGACCTGGCTATGGCTCTAAACGGGGGATTGGCTGGATTGGTCGCTATTACCGCACCATGTAACAATGTTACCCCGGCCAGTGCGGTAGTGATTGGTTTGTTCGCGGGGGTTTTGGTCGTGTGCTCCGTCTTGATTATTGATCGTATCGGCGTGGATGATCCCGTTGGAGCCGTATCGGTACACGCCGTGAACGGTGTTTGGGGAACTTTGGCGGCGGCAATATTCAATATTGAAGGATTCACGCTTCACCAACTGGGTGTACAGGCATTGGGATGTGCTACCGCTTTTGTTTGGACCTTCTCAACCGCTTATGTTCTCTTTCGCATTATCAAGGCCACAATGGGGCTCCGAGTTACTGCTGAAGAGGAGATAGAAGGCTTGGATATCGGCGAACACGGCGAGGAAGCTTACCCGGACTTCACAACAGTCTCGGACCATGGTGTAAGCAGTATATTTGGTCCTAAAGCTGCTAAGGAAGCTCTCAGGCACCACGGAGCAATTGAACCGGAACCCAGCAGATAATTTAGCGAAATCGAATCGTTCTCTCTGTACTCGTACTCTTTATGCTCCGTTTCGCCCCCCTATGCAGCCGCATAGGGGGTTTTTTATTGAATCATTTGTGTTTCCGTCAGGGGATATCGATTGGCAGCCTGATATAAAAACTCGTGCCCTTGCCCGGGCTTGAATGAAAATCGAGCGAGCCACCATGATCCCGTATTATATTCTTTGATATGGCCAAACCCAGCCCAGTCCCATCCCCTTTGGTCGTGAAGAAAGGATCGAAAATTTTTTCTTGAACTTCCCAAGAAATGCCGGGACCGTTGTCTGCAATGGTTATTTCAGCTTCTCGCCGTGACACACGCGAATCGATCCGAATCTCTCCCTTGTCCGCGATTGCTTCAATAGCGTTATACAAGATATTCAAAAATACTTGTTTGAGTTGGTCGGAGTCACCTTGGATCATGAGAGGTCCTTCGGCCAGGTCGATTTGAAGTTTAATGCTGCGGTCTTTCAAGACTGGTTCCACGAGGTCGAAGGTTTCGTTTAAGAGTTGATTCAGCGCTAAAGAGCGTTTCTCACTCGATGAGGAGGGCCTGGTAAGTAAACGAACGCCGTTCAGTAATTTTTCCAGCCTTCTCACCTCTTCAACAACGATGTCTAATTTCTGCCGATCTTTTTCATCGGCTTTCAGGGCATCGCATTGCAATACCTGACGGGCAAAGCCTCCAATCAACATCAAAGGCTTTCGGATTTCATGAGCTACGTAGGCTACAGCTTTCCCCACATCGGCGAGACGCTCGAAGAAACGAACTTCTTTCTCCATCTCTTTTCTTTGGGTGATATCCCGAATCACAGCCGTGAAGTATAAATGACCTCCCGTTTTGGAGACCGAATAAGAGATTTCCACCGGAAAAGAAGTGCCATCCTTGCGCAACCCATAGCACTCTCTCGCTTTGCCAATGACTCTCGGTATGCCTGTATTTAAATATCTCTCAACATAGTCCCGGTGTATGCTCTGATGGGGGTTGGGAATGACAGGGGATACGTCCTGCCCGATCAGTTCTTCGCGCTTATATCCGAACATCTCTTCAGCAGCTTTATTGCAAACCAGAACTTTGTGTTCTTCATCAATCGTTACCACGGCATCGGTTACAGATTCCAGAATGTCCCAAAGAATGGACTCAGATGGCAGTGTGGCGTTTAAATGCTTGATGATGTCCATGGCATCTCCTATGCCGGCCGATCGAAGTGAAATACCGGCAAACCAAAGAGATATGCTCTCGAGGTCGAAATCTGAATCAAGGACAATCGGCTGCACTCAAAGTGCAACATTACACCTTTAACTGATAAAAGTTTGAGAACCGAATCCTTACCTGAGAGACTGCATTACCCGTTTTAATTCTTCCATATCCAGTCGATCATAATCCATGACTTCTCCGATTCTGACCGGAAGGATGAAGTGCAACGTTCCGGACTCCCATTTTTTGTCTGTTTTTAGCGCTGCCAGCAGTGCATCGGCGGGGTAGTTTTGTGGAATACGGACCGGAAGTTCATATATTGTACAAAGTTGTTCCAATTTTGAAAGAATCTCTTCGTTGATTTTTACCATGTTAACAGACAACTTTGTGGCGACCATCAGCCCAACCGCTACGGCATCTCCATGGGGAATCCGGTAGCCGCTCAATCTTTCCAAAGCATGGCCTACCGTGTGTCCCAGGTTTAGGACTCGCCTATATCCCGATTCTCTTTCATCAGCCTCCACTACTTTTGCTTTGATGGCACAACAAGCACTGACAACTCGCAGCAGCGCTCCAAGGTCACGCCGTTTTATTTGATCGGCGTGAGTTTCCAGATACTTCCAGAGAACTTCATCTCCGATCAATGCAGTTTTAATCACCTCCGCCATTCCTTGACGAAAATGTTCCTCGGTCAAGGTTTCAAGGAACTCGGGACTCATCCAAATAAAACTGGGTTGGTGAAATGAGCCGAGCAAATTCTTCCCTTCCGGGAGATCCACTCCGGTTTTCCCCCCAATACTGCTGTCAACTTGTGCAAGCAAGGTTGTTGGAATTTGGTAATGGGGGATGCCCCGCATATAGATAGAAGCCAAAAATCCCACTACATCACCAGTGACTCCTCCCCCAACAGCAACCAAAACGCTTTTTCGGTCAGCTCCTGCCCTAATCAGTCTTTGGGCCAAGTCTTCAACCGAGCTCAAGCGTTTATTTTGTTCCGTTGCACTGAAGAGAAAAACTCGGTTGGTGTCCATATCCGGCCAACCAAGCGGCACAAGTTTGTGCCCCCATAATTTCCATACCTGCTCGTCCCAAATCCAGTAAACCGTGCGATTATCGGCATGGGACTCTACCGCAGCTGGCAATTTCGAAAGAAGGCTTTCTCCTATAACCAGCTCCGAAATGCGCGGAGGCATTCCCGGCAGCTTTATTGTTTGCTTCATTATTGCTCCCTTTCGCTGAACACTAACCGAGCTGGCGAGCACTTCATATCCGAGTATACGCAGCGCAGGGCTCTAGCTCTCCCAATATCAGGCAGCCCTGAAGGCTTCGCTTCATTAGAATGCAGTTTCGCATGGGAACTAGCTGGATTTTTCCCCATCCATGAGTCTGACGGCTTCCTCGCTGCATTCGCATGCATTATTCCGGGAGGTTGCACAACACTCGGAGCAGTCACAGCACATGGACGATTCGCCGCGCAAAACACGCGCATAATGACGTATCACATAGATCAGAACTGCTGCAACGACAAATAAAACGACAATCGTTTGCCACATACCGATATTATCCTCCAACTCCCAGCCAGAGTCCACCCTGGTAAATCAATACAGCAACCAAATAAGCGACGGTTGTGTTGAATACCAGAGAGAACAAGGCCCATTTTACGGTACCTGATTCCTTGGCTATGCAAGTCACGGTAGCTAGGCAGGGAGCATATAACATAATAAACACGATGAGCGAAAATGCTCTCAAACGGTTCCATTGTGGGTCGTTTACAAGGCGCTGGCTCAAGGAGACTTCTTCCTCAGGACTTGAACCTCCCAATGAATAAGCGGTGCCAAGTGTGGAAATGATCAACTCTTTGGCAGCAAAGCCAGCCAGAAGAGCGACGTTGGTACGCCATTCGAAACCGCTCCATTGGGTGAGGTTCTCAAGCGCCATCCCGATTCTACCGGCATAGGAATGCTGTAACGTTGCCCGAGCCTCAGCTTCGTTGATCTCTTTGATTCGGTGGATTGCCCTCGCTGATGCCTGCGATACATCGCTTTGCTTTTTTTGACCCCGAGTGACTGAAATGCGTGCATCTTTGGGAAGTTGAGACAAGATTTGCTGACGCTCGGTTTCAAACTGATTCTTGCGAGATTCCGGCAGCATAGGGAAAGTCATCAGCGCCCAGAACAAAATCGATAGAGCCAGAATAATCGTGCCGGCTTTACGAATGTATTGCCATGTGCGCTCCCAGGTATGAATCAGCAATCCCTTGAGGGTCGGCATTCGATAAGGCGGCAGTTCCAAAAGAAATGGCGTGCTGGGACCCCGTAAAATAGTCCAGCGTATAAGTCTTGCCAAAAGCAGAGCTGCAATCCAGGAGAGAATTGTCAGTAGAAACATCATTTGGGCGTGGCGGGCTGGGAAAAAGGCCGCTATGAGCATGGCAAAGACCGGCAGCTTGGCCCCACAGTTCATGAACGGCGCCGTGAGAATAGTTGCCAGCCTTTCTTTAGGGCTGCGAAGGGTTCGTGTAGCCATCACTCCGGGTACTGCGCACCCGCCGGCTATGCCACCCGATACAATGTAGGCCATAACAGAACTGCCGTGCAGACCGAAAGTCCTGAATACACGGTCCAGCATGTATGCAACACGCGCCAGGTAGCCGGTATCTTCAAGGAAAGCGATTGAAAAAAACATAAATAAAATTAGTGGGATAAAGCTTAAGACACCTCCCACACCATCGATAATTCCGGATACGATCAATGATTTGATAAGGCCCGCTGGAAGAACCGATTCCATAAAGTTGCCTAAGGCAGTGAATCCGGAGTCCAACCAGGATACCGGCAGAGCACTGTATTCGAAGGTAAACTTATACACCCCATAAAGGATGAGAAGCATGACGAGTGGACCGAAAAAGCGATTGGTCAACACCTGATCCAGTTGATCGGAAAGGTACAATCGATCGCTTTTTTGACTATTCTGAACCACCCCTCCCTTGAGAAGGGCTGAAATAAAACCATAGCGGTGATCTGCAATGATTGCTTCAGGGTATGTTTCCAGGGTTTTCCGCAAATGCTCAGCGACTTGATCGGCGGTCTCCTCGAGCCGGTTGGATAGTTCCGGATTAACCTTTCTTCCGCTTTCAAGAACTTGCTCGTCGGCTTCCATGTACTTAAGGGCAATCCAGCGGGCAGGATAGAGATCCAGCAAAAAATTTGAGCTTTGGATATCAGCTTCCATTTGATCCAATACTGGATCGATATCAGTGCCGTAGGAGATATGTAACGGCTTCCACGGAGGGTTTTCAGCGGCAACATCAGCCGTTATCTCAAGTAATCCCTCCTTGCCTTTGCCAGTCCTGGCTATAGTTGGAATAACCGGCACCTGCAAGCGTCTGGAAAGTTCTTCGGTATCAACTTCAATTCCCCGACTGGCTGCCGCATCTACCATGTTCAGAGCCAAAACGACAGGAACCCCAAGTTCGAGAAGCTGGACCGTGAGATAGAGATTCCTTTCCAGGTTGGACGCGTCGACGATATTGATGACAAGCTGGGGACGTTCATACACGAGGAAGTCTCGGGCCACCAACTCTTCCATGGAATAAGCGGTTAAAGAATAGGTGCCAGGCAGATCCACCAGCCGCAGTTTAAGACCGTTAAGGAGATAAAAGCCTTCTTTTTTTTCAACCGTTATTCCAGGGTAATTTCCGACGTGTTGGCGGGCCCCTGTAATGGCATTAAACAAGGTGGTCTTGCCACAGTTTGGATTGCCTGCCAATGCGATCAAATATTCGGCTGAAACTATCATTCGCCCTCATCGACCTCCACTGAAATATAATCTGCTTCATTGTTGCGTAAACTTAAAGTGAAATTACGCAATTTTATTGCTACAGGATCTTTGAGCGGAGCTCGACCTTGAATTTTTAAAGGAGTTCCCGGCACCAGGCCCATGTCTCGAATACGGCGCCCCAATTCGCCCTCTGCCGTCACTTTGGCAATGACTCCCGTTTGTCCGACGGACATCTGGCGCAGCAACATAATTGGCATAGCAAATCCTTTCTTACGGTGAATTAGGCGTTCCTAACTTTTAAGACAAAAAAGAGCGGCTAAGAAACAGCCGCTTCATTATACAAAAAATTTTGACTGCCTATACCTTGTCAGACCGTAGAAGTCACCATAATCTTTTGACTCACTCCCGCGCCAAGGCTAAACGTTCCGCCATTAACTCGAACAACACAAGGGCACCCGCAACCTCCGCAAACAATTTCCATTTCCACTCCGGGGTATATCCCCATGGAAGCCATTCGTCCACACAGGCTCCGACCTCCGGATATGTTGCAGACTTTGAAGCGTTTGCCCGTTTCAGCATCGGAAAGCCGCACCATGCAATTTTCAGAAGCCTTCATGCATCCGCACGGGCATTGTTTTTTGCGTTTCCAGCCATTTATCATAAAGATCCTCTCAGCTTCCTGATTTCAATTATTAGGTATACCAAACTTTATAAGCTGTCAATAGCTTTCCATCACAATTAACTTTTCCGGCTCGGAACTTCCTTGACTTTGGTCAAGTGGCGGCCGCATTCTTAAAATGCGTATGCAACACAATAGTAATGATAAGAAAATTTTTCTATTAATGCTTTCCGCTTGAGGTCGCGAACCATATCGCAGGATTTAATCCGCATAACTATAAACAACTATTAAATCCTGTGAAGATGTCTCCCGACGGTTGACGCAGCGACCTATTTCGGCCGCGATGTGCAGGCGCAAAAATGGCCATTGATCGAGAAACGAGTCAGATGACGAACCTGATTCATGTATTAAAAAACATCCGACTTAAGTTTGAGCAGCATAAATTGCCTGCCCGAAAAGAGCTGAAGGACCTGCTGGAACTCTGTGAACATCCAAGAGAAAATATACGCGAGTCGGCTCTTATTTTGTTGCTTCATCCGCCAGTTAACGATGAGCTTGCCTATTATCGCTGGTTGTTGTCTGAAATTCTAGAGAATGTGCCGCACATCAATCGGCTGCCCGCTCCCATCTTAGAACTTGTTTTCGATCTTATTGGCTTTTTTGGAGAGATTCCCAAGGTGAGTCCTTTTTCACATTTGACCGGAAGGATGTTGAATCATCTTTTCAAGTCATTTTTTGCGGAGCTTTTAGAGAAGCCGGTTCCCATTCGGCCGTTTCTGCCTTGGGTAAAGCCTCGAACAGTTATGCCACGCGATGGAGTGGGGCGGAAAAACCTTACAAGAAGATGGCGACTCCTGCGAAACGCTATCCTTAAACTTCCTGAATCTGCAGCTGCCTTTGAACTTACATGGGGCGATCTGCGACCCCTTTTCACCAAAAAGTACAAAAGTTATAGCCGGATTCAAACAACCGCTTCCGGTCGCTGGAGAAATGTTGGCCGTGTCCTGTTGCTGCCTGCCGGTTGCTCCCCAGCAAATGATAGTCGGTTGAAGAAGTTCAATAAGAGAGGCGAGGGAGTTCCTTTGCCCGCTTTGCATGATGGTGCCTATTTCAAAGGACTTGGTAACGGTTCGTTGCGATACCTGGACCTTTTGATTCAACGGCAGGCAGTTGAACTGGCAGCAGTGAGGGGACTTGCTGCTATGATAAGCAAACAGACACGCCGGGTTGTATTAAGCTGGCATAACGCCGGCCTTGCGTCTGCAGGCGGTTGGGCTTTTGAAGACTTGAACCGGCAGTTCCCCTCAGATGCTCTATGGCAGGGGTTTAAAAAAACAGTCCAATCCCGGATGGAATCAATAAATGCACCGGAGAACCTCAATCGGAACACTCTGGATGATCTTTTTAAGCTTTGGGAAGAACGGCTGGTCAAACCAAAAGTGGCTCACGCATTGTGGGAGAGTCGGCTCCGTGCAAGTTTTGACCACACCGAGCGGAAGCTTTTCGAAAAAAATTTAAGGTCCGCCGAAGCGTTGCTGAAAGACTCTGAGGTTGCAGCAATCTGCAAAGGAGAAATTTATAGCTGGCACGGTGCGGTCAGTCCACATCAACGAATGACTCTGGATCAGGTCCTTGGCTGGCAAAAAGTCCGTAAAGGAATTTGGCAGGAAGGTTTGATCCGCCTCACTGCCATGATTGAAGAGGGGCAAGATCTGATGACGGTGGGTAAGATACCTTATTGTGTGTTGCCCTGGATTGATAAGTTTTTCATTTCTTCACGCCGAGAGGACGATATCGAGTATCTTCCCTCCCTTGTCAACTTTTTCGAAGGGCGAGGCATTAGCCCACTCATCTTATTTTGGGAGGATACCTCGCATGGGCAAGCTCCAAGCTTGCAACTGGCTGTGAAGAGACTTGCCGCGCAGGGCGTTCCTTTTCGAGGTATAGGCGTGTTTGGCCCCACCGAGTCTAGTCGCACTCAAGCTTTGCAATATATCATCAATGAGCATCAAAAAATTCGCTTATTTGCTCTACGGCCCTACAATGACGCTCACTATCCAAAATCTTTTTGCCGGTTGCTGCACGACCGCGATTATCGCTTTTTTCAGCACTATGACTCTTCCTGGAAGGACAACCTTGTCTTCATCTACGTTGGGACGCAGGTTTTCCCCCTGCTTTCGGTGCAATGTGATGTGGAATCCTTTCCTGCGTGGATTGGAATAGGCTCCGGAAAATATCCGTTTGGGCTTTATCTTAGGAAGCGATTGAGAAAAATGACATTAGGCGAACGGGATGAGGGAGCAGATCGATTCTCCAGCGAATATGCTCATTGGGCCAATTTATGCTGAGGCAGCCTTGCGAACCGCCACCAATCGAGGCCGACCTACCGGCACCCATGTTCTTTCTAGAGGACGCCAGCCGCCGATGGGCACTTTCTCTTCGGCTTTCAAAAGATGAAAATGAATGGCTGCAGCTCCGGCGGGAACCGTCGCCCTGCTGAAAACGCCTTCCCCCGCGTCATAACGGTAGAGGTAATAATGTCCCCCTGCAGATAATTCGAAAGTTTCATAGATCCAGACGCCAGGGTCGCGGATAATGTCCACCAGATTATATTCTTTTTCGGACATGTTTGCTCTCCTTTTTGCCTAGTCTCTCGAGGCCCTATATAATAATAATTGCAAGTTCCACAACTTGCCATCGTTCTGAAAGACAAAATTGCAAAACGAATCCAGTGCACGCCCTATTGATTTGCCGAAGCAATTGTTAGATTTGGTATACCCATGGAGCAGGAGCGATGGGCGGCTGCCGCTTTGGACTCAGCAAAAACCGTTGACAATATTGTTCATTTAATCTTTAGTCTTATGGCAATCAATTAAATTAAATGGTAAGTAATTGCTGCGCTATATGTTTAGATTTCTCAACAAATTCAGAAAATCAGAGTCGTCCATGGTTAACTTTCAGAAAGCGCGCGATCGCATGGTTGAGACTCAGCTTGTCAGCCGTGGAATCAAAGACCCGAGGGTGCTGGAAGCAATGCGTAAGGTCCCTCGACATATGTTTGTTGACGAAGCTTTGCAGGACCAGGCGTATAATGATCACCCCATGCCGATTGGCGATAAGCAGACTATCTCACAACCCTATATTGTTGCCTTAATGACCGAGACCCTCAAGCTTAATGGTGATGAAAAGGTGTTGGAAATAGGGACTGGATCGGGCTATCAGGCAGCAATCCTCGCAGAGCTCGCCGAACGGGTGTTTTCCATTGAGAGATACCCAAATTTGGCCTATCGAGCCAATCAGGTTTTACAGAAACTCGGATATAAGAATGTTATTGTGCGGGTAGCTGACGGTACCATTGGCTGGCCCGATGAAACTCCTTTTGATGCCATCATTGTAACCGCCGGGTCTCCCAAAATACCACAGCCCCTGGTCGATCAACTCTCCATGGGCGGTCGTTTGGTGGTGCCGGTAGGAGATCGCCTCTCCCAGGAGCTTTTTCTGGTGGAGCGCGTTCCGGAAGGCATCGAGAAAACCAATCTGGGAGGGGTTAGATTCGTGGATCTGGTTGGGAAGTGGGGGTGGCAAGAGTAAATGCGAGGCCCTTTTGTAGGGATTATTGGAGCCGGTTCGTGTGAATCCTCGGTGGAAGAATTGGCTGCAGAGGTAGGCCGCGAGATCGCCAGGAAGGATGCAGTCCTGGTTTGCGGCGGCCTTGGTGGGGTGATGACCGCTGCCGCCCGGGGAGCAAAAGAGGTGGGAGGATTCACCGTAGGCATTTTACCTGGAAGTTCCACGCAGGATGCCAATGTTTACATCGACTTTCCCATAGCAACGAACATGGGACAGGCAAGAAATGCCGTTATAGTGCAGACAGCGGACGTGTTGATCGCCGTGAGCGGTGGCTACGGGACCTTGTCGGAGATCGCCATGGCACTCAAGATCGGCAAGACCGTGATAGCTATCCAAAACCGATTTTCCATACCAGGATTGAAGACGGCTCAAACTCCCATTGAAGCGGTGCAAAAAGCTCTGGTATCTTTACGGGAACGATCGTCTCCGACGATTACAATATGATGTCCCTTGTACCTGCGATACTGAGTGGGGCAACAAAGCCTTCCTGCATTGATGTTGGAGGGCCGGCAAGCCATTCTAGTAAATTTATCTGTATTGCCCGAGGTCCGACAGATGGAACAAATGGATTCTAGCCGAAGTGGCCGGGTTGAGCAGGGTGACGCCACGCCGGAACAGCTTCGATTGGAAAATGAGGAACTTCGAAAACAGTTGCAACATCTGTTGACTACTGCCAGCAACAACGAAAAGATTTGGCGCCATTTTACAGAGATCGAGCGGATTCTTTTTCGAACCCGACAGCTGGATATTCTGGTCGAAGAACTGCTCAGAGAAATTAAGCTCCGCTTTCAGCCTGATTATTTGGTCCTTTTTTTAAGCCATACGGATATCATCGAGCAGTTCTTTCCCGAGCTCTCTCCGACAAATGAGCCCATTGCCGAGAACACTTGGGTATTACCTCTCCCGGCAAATAATGGCTGCGTTGTCAGCACGGAGGTCTGCAGGCCTTCTTTTTTGAATGACAGAGAGGTCCGCGGGCTACTTACCATTCTCCCTGAAACTGTGGTTTCTTCTATGTTGTCGGGAGTTTCAGTTCCTTTATGTATTCATGAAATGGTTTTTGGGAGTCTTTTCTTGGGCAGCCAGGATTCCGAACGTTATCATCCCGTTGATAGTACGGACCTGCTGGAGCAATTGGGGGTGAAGATTGCACTTTGCATGGATAATTGTCTGACTTATGAAAAAGTAAAGGAATTCTCTGTACTTGATCCGTTGACCGGTCTCATGAATTATTTCCAGATCCACACCATCCTGGAAAAACAAGTAAGGAAAGCTCGTCGGCTCGAAACTCCTCTCTCGATCCTGATAATTGATTTAGATTTCTTCCACCAAACCGAGGGTCATCCGGGACTATTAAATGAAGTGCTCAAGCATGTGGCAGGGGTCCTGCGGGAAATTATTCCCGAGGAAGAGGGCTATCTTGGGCGATTTGGCAGTAACCAGTTTCTGGCCGTGCTGCCTAACGTTCCGGCGGATGAAGCCAAGGAGGTGGTGCCGTACTTGACCCACACGATCCGCAAGTCTCCGTTTAAATATCAGAATACGGCCATTTTAATCCAGACCGACATCGGCGTGGGGACCCTTAGCGATCAAACCAAACGCTCGCAGGATTTGCTGGACGCCGCCGGCATTGAGCTTTGCCGTCTCAAGGTGTCGAGGGATGAAAACGGTGAAGATCCGGTTGCCAATTGCTAAAAAACTGTTTCTGAGCCATTTCTTGGCGGTAGTGCTGGTATCGGGCAGTATCGGTACCTTCTTTTATATAAATGCAATTGGCAGCCTGACTCGCAACCTCCAAACCCGATTGAAAAACAGTGCGGCGCTGGTAAGTCAGTTGGTCGATGCCGATGATTTGAATGAAATTCGCAACGAAGCCGATGAGGTACTTCCCGCCTACCAAAAATACTTGAAGCTGCTCCGCGATCTAAAGCATACCAATCCGGATTTAGCTTACCTTTATGTGATGCGTAAAGAGGGGGACCGCGTTTTCTTTGTCATCGATACTGATGAAACTGCCGATCAAGCTTTACCGGGAAGGCTCTATGATTATGTGGTTCCGGCTCTGATGCGGGGCTTTTCTGCTCCCTCCGTCGATGAGCAGATCTATACCGATGAATGGGGATCGTTCATGTCCGGTTATGCCCCACTGAAAAATGGTGCAGGAACCTATCTGGTGGGCATGGATATGCGGGCTGACGAGGTCGGGGATAAACTCAGCAAAGTTCGCATTTCCGGGATTATTTCACTCATCTTTTCAATTATACTGGCTTTTGTTTTCAGTCGGTTTTTATCTTTGCATTTTACGACCCCCATTAAGTCACTGGTTTCCCACTGTAGCTCTATTTCCGAAGGGAATATGGGGCAGCGCTTGGAGGTTACCACCGGCGATGAGTTGGACGACTTGATTTACGCTTTGAATCGTATGTCGGACCAACTGGAAGAAAGCTATTTACGAAATCAGGCGACTCAGGAGGCTTTGACGGAGGCCAAGGAAGAATTGGAGGTTCGGGTTGAAGAGCGGACCAGGGATCTTTTGGAGCTCACGCAGAAACTGAAATATGAGATCATAGAACGTCGAAGAGCTGAAGAAGCGCTTGCTAAGGCGGCCATGTCGGACCCCTTAACGGAACTTTTGAACCGTCGTGCCATGAATCTGCATTTGACGCATGAATTGGAGCGCTTTAAAAGAAATCAGTCCCCCTTTTCGGTGCTCCTTTGTGATATTGACCATTTTAAGCCCGTCAATGATAAGTATGGCCATGCTGCAGGGGATCAAGTGTTGATTTCTGTTGCCAAGATATTGAAAGACGGGACACGCGGCCAGGATCTGGTGGCGCGTTGGGGTGGCGAAGAGTTCCTCCTGTTGCTGCCCGATACGCATTTAAAAGGCGCTACTGAATTAGCCGGCAAGCTGCGCAGAAACATAGAAGGGAATTTCTTTGTCGTCGAAGATAAAGAGTTCAACTTGACGATCAGCATTGGCGTGTGTGCCTACCGGCAGGGACAGACGCTGGACGATTGCATCAATGCTGCGGACGAGGCGCTCTACCGTGCAAAAAATCTTGGCCGCAACCGAGTGGAGATCGCTGAAGAAGCGATATAGCCTCCATCCGGAAACTCCGTAGCGCAGGGCTTCAGCCCTGCCAAAAGAGGCAGCCCTGCAGGGTTGTCGACTTTAGTCACGGTGACTGGAACTTTCAGTCAAACACCCATTCAATCGGATAGTTAACAAGGAGATTTGCCATGACAATGTGTCAGATACCGGAAAAAAGAGCCACTGATGAAGAAGTTGTTGAAATACTCGAAAAGACGAAAACTGTTGCCGTCGTTGGTATTTCTCACAAAGAGGAGCGGGACAGCCACAAGGTGGCAAAATATCTAAAAGAACATGGATTTAAAATGATTCCAGTAAATCCCAAATATGAGGAAGTGCTAGGCGAACCCTGCTACCCGGATTTAAAGAGTGTTCCGGAACATATCGATGTTGTCGATATATTTCGTAATATCGAAGCAATCCCCGGTGTCGTAGACGAAGCTATCGAAGTGCGTGCCGACACTGTTTGGATGCAGTTGGGGCTGGTTCACAACGAGGCAGCTGAGAAGGCCTGCAATAAAGGACTCAAGGTGGTGATGGACAAGTGCATCAAAATCGAACATCATCGCTTAATTGACAAGTAATCTGAGAGCGTCAACTCATTCTGGCTCCCTGAGTTGCACGATCGAGTACTTGGATCGGTTAGAGCGCGCATTCGGGCAAGCAGCTTTTACGCTTATCGAGGAGTTTACTAAGGACACGAAGATGGAAATCCTTCGACCAGAAGCTTTTTTCAATCTTGCATCGTATCAGCATAGAGATTTGTTTGCAGGTTGTGACTACGTTTGGCAGGCCCTTGCAAAGATTCCCGTGTATCTATCGGAACGTTTAAAGCCGAATGTAAAAGGGATAGGTTATTGGGGGCGGCCTCTGCCCCAAACGGTGATCCTTTGGAAGGAGAAAGTTTGGTGGGATGGATACGAAATCTTGGGTGGGGACGTGACCAAAGGGAAATTTCGTTTGCGCATCAGAGGCGAGGAAACTTCTGAGGCCACAGTGCTTTTTGCCGGCGCGGTGTTGTGGGATGATCAGATTTTTTTGGGGCCGGGTTCGGTCGTTGAACCCGGGGCACTGATCAAGGGTCCGACCATTGTCGGGGATTTCACGGAAGTTCGCCAGAGCGCATATGTACGAGGCAAGTGCATCGTGGGAGACCGGTGCGTGGTCGGGCATACTACCGAAATAAAGACCGGCGTTATGCTGGATGATGCCAAGGCCGGGCACTTCGCCTATATTGGAGACAGCATCCTTGGCGGGAACAGCAACTTAGGAGCCGGCACAAAATTGGCGAACTTAAAAATCAAGGAAGGGACAGTTCGGCTGAGAATTGGTGATCGGACCATCGACAGCGGCATGCGCAAGTTCGGCGCAATCATAGGCGATGACGTCCAGATCGGCTGCAATACGGTGACCAACCCCGGAACGTTGCTCGGCAAACGCAGCATGGTTTTCCCGGTTACATCCGTACGACCTGGTTATTATGAAGCAAACTCAGTTGTCAGCTCTTGATATAGCTAACGGATTCGACCGGCGCTTCGCAGCAATTGCCCGTTACTACCGCAATTTTTATAAAGAACTGGAACGATCCGGCCTCGATCCCTATCGCATGACCAAACTCGGCGCCTGGGCAACATCCAGGGCGGCGCATGTCTTTTTCTTTTTCAGGACCATAGAGCTTGCCAGTTGTAAACTCTTCCTTGATCTCGGCAGTGGAGACGGAATAGTGAGCTGCATCGCCGGCATTTTCACCCGGTCTGTAGGAATCGAGATTGACGCGGATCTTTGCTCCATTGCCCGAAATGCTTCATGCGATCTCAGGCTGGATGCTAGAGTAAATTTCATTTGCGGGGATTATCTGGACCACAAGATCGATCAGGCAGACTGCCTTTACCTCTATCCCGACAAGCCGTTTGATCGACTTGCGAAAAAGCTCTCCAAATGGAAGGGAACCATTCTCATCTACGGACCTCATCTACCCCCGCAAGATTTCGAACCCGTGCGCACCCTCAGATGTGGGAAGGAGCAAATGGTCTTGTAC
>Ga0210088_1000050_pt1 | contig 25454 bp, 27 predicted proteins | sample RushMan_CattailN_6_FD_185557 | JGI IMG/M metagenome (GOLD analysis project Ga0210088, IMG submission 185557) | Wetland microbial communities from San Francisco Bay, California, USA, that impact long-term carbon sequestration -... | ecosystem: Environmental > Aquatic > Marine > Wetlands ... | reverse complement strand
GCTGCAGGAAAGGCCGAGGAAAATTCAAAAAACCACCTCAAAAGCAACACTAGAGCTCTGACCTTAGGGCTTTTTGAGGTGCTTTTCAACACGCTTTATATAGCCTTGAGACAACAATTCCTCTTGAATGAACTCAAACCACTTGGACCAGTATGACCCACCCGGCACATCCAAAAGAATCACCGGAAAAGGATCGTGCTTTCCGGTTTGCAGAAGCGTGAGCGTTTCCATTGCTTCGTCGAGGGTCCCAAAGCCTCCCGGGAACAGAGCAACCGCATCGGCTTCTTTGAGAAAAGCGACCTTGCGGTTGAAGAAATATTTATACATGATGCTGCGAGAGGTTCCTTCCATGACAGGATTGGGTTCCTGCTCAAACGGCAGACGGATGTTGACTCCAAACGATTGTTTCGGCCCCGCGCCTTCAAGAGCGGCTTGCATGATCCCCGGACCCCCTCCCGTGATGACCATGTAGCCTTCAGCAGCCAGGCTTTCACCAAGGAGACGAGCCATTTTGTAAACGGCATCTACCCGCTGAGTTCTGGCGGAACCAAATACGGAAACTTTCTTCACGCTTCGATAAGGATCAAAGGCTTTGGCAGTGAACCGCATCTCTTTCAGAGTAGAGTTCATGAGTCTAAGCGCGCCCCTTTCCTGATTCTCCTGGCCGGCTTTGAGCGCCGCCAGAATCATCTCGCGCACGATATCACGATTGTAAACGGTGCCCGCCAGATCGATCAAACTCTCAATAGAATCATCCACCGGGCCGTTGGTTTTGGTGAAATGGAGCTCCATAAGAAATCATGCCTCCGAAAAATCAATTTGACCTCACAACTATGATAACCGTTGGCCGAGCATTGAGCCATAAAACGGGCAAACCTTTACTCTACGGGAATTGCCGCTCAATGAAAGTCGGCCCTCATCTGCCGGTCACAAGATCCGTTGGGGAATACCAACTGGGGCAAATTACATACATAAAGGGTCGGTGATCTAAGCGTTTCCATATGTCAACGTTTATCGATATCAGACATTTTTGTCTTTTCAGTTACAATCTGGCAAAAAGAATAAAATCTTGACGGATTAGTAGGATTGAGATTGGGGTCTCAGACTTGAACCCGCCAGGGGGCTAAGCAAACGACCATGTCACAGTAATCCACGAAAAGCCACAGCATATGCGTATGTTTGTGGTGTCAACAAATTAATCTATCCCAAAAATCCATTTGACGACAATTGGTCGATGGGAGTACTCCTCCACTATACCGGCATGGATCACAAGGGAGAAAACATTCATGGATTGCTGCTTCAGCAGTGGCGATTCAGGCCCATAACACTTACCACGGTAGTGATGGAATCGATGCACAACTGAAAGGGATTGGAGACAAGCAGGTGCTGCAACTCAGTGTTGGTGAGGACGGTATTGAGAGGTCTTTTTGCTATCTCTCGGACCTGTTGGGGAAGAGGGTCTACAGCAAAGACGGCAAGTATATGGGTAATTTCAATGACATTGTTGCCGTGCTGCATGAAAAACGCCCTGAAATTCGCGGATTTATCGTAGCCAGGCGCAGCTCGAAGCTCACCCTTCCCATTGAATGCATCGACCTGATGAATCTGGCGGTATTAAGAGAAGTTCGATTGATGCAGCGCGAGCCTCACCTTTACCAGCCCTCAAAAAAGGGCTTCCTGGTGCGGCAGATGCTCTACGACCGGCAAATTGTGGATGTGGGGGGAGCAAAAGTCGAACGCGTTAATGATATCCGGATTATGTTCAGCAATGGCAGGTTATTTCTCGTCCAGGTCGATGTCGGATTCACAGGTCTGGTCCGAAGACTCGGGTTCGAAAGGGGTGTACGATGGCTCGCAAAGACTGCGGGGAAAGAACCCAAAGACAACCTTATCGAATGGAGATTCGTGCAACCGCTGCCTGAAACCGCCACCGGTCCAATTTCTCTGAGCCTTCGGCAGGAGCAGATCAAGCAGTTACATGCCGGCGAACTGGCTGACATCTTGGAAGATCTCGATCGCAGCGAACGCCTCAGCCTGGTCCAGTCGATTGGCGTAGAAGATGCCGCAGATGTACTGAAAGAAGCAGACCTCAGCGTGCAAACTTCAATCTTGCGGGATCTCGATACAGAGTTGGCGGCGGATATTTTGGAAGAGATGGAGCCGGCGGTTGCAGCCGATATATTTGAAAAACTCCCAACAGAAGCGCAGGAGTCGCTGTTGGCAGCCATGGAGGATGAAGAACGGGCACAGATCGAATTGCTGGTCCAAGCAGCACCCGAAAGCGTTGCTTCTCTCATGACGGTGGACTTTATTTCATGCCCCGAGAGCTATACTTGCTCTCAGGCACTGGCGTTGCTCAGGCAATACGCTGATGAAATCGAGTCAATAACCTACGTGTTTTGCACCAACGAAGAACTGAACTTGCGCGGCGTGGTTTCTTTGAGAAATCTGATTCTTTCGGAACCTTCGGCAAGCCTCATCGAAATTATGAACCAGAGACTTGTGACGCTGGGTCTTGACGATGATTGGGACAGTGCAGCCAATCTGTTTTTGAAGCTTAGATTCAAGGCGCTTCCAGTTGTCGATGCGGACAATCACATGCTTGGCATTGTCACGTTCATGCACTCTTTCGATGAACTGCTGCCTTACTATTCCAAACTGGCGGGCAGAACATGACGGAAAACGAAAAAATCCCAGTAAAAAGAAAGAGGTCCTTCTGGGCACGCATCTCTCTTTTTCTAGCTGTTGCCGGCCCCGGAATCATCACTGCCAATGTTGATAACGACGCCGGAGGCCTCACAACCTACAGTCAGGCGGGTGCGCATTTCGGATTCCACATTCTGTGGGCGCTTCTCCCCACCGCCGTTCTGCTCGTGATGATTCAGGAGATGGTCAACCGCATGGGGGTGGCGACAGGCCAGGGCCTCTCGGACATGATCCGGGAGCGATTCGGCGTCAAGTTGACCTTTTATCTCATGATTCTCGTATTGGGGACCAACTTTGGCAATGTGATGGCGGAGTTCGCCGGAATTGCTTCAGCCGGGGAACTTTTCGGCGTCTCCCGGTTCATTACCGTTCCCTTTTGTGCAGCTCTAGTTTGGCTGCTGATACTGAAGGGAAACTACAAGTCGGTAGAGAAAGTATTCCTGGTAGCATGCATCTTTTACGCCGCATACCCCATCACCTTTTTCCTCCTCAAACCGGATCTGAAAGCGGTCGGAGAAGCGCTGATCCGTCCCGAAATAGAATTTTCAGCGCCATATCTGGCGATGGTGATAGGAATCGTCGGTACAACCATTGCCCCCTGGATGCAGTTCTATCAGCAAGCCTCGGTCGCCGAAAAGAATCTCTCCATCCAGGATTATGGATACTCGCGACTGGACACCATTGTTGGCTGCATCGTGGTCAACGCAGTAGCCGTATGCATCATTGTGGTGTGCGCGCTAACGCTCCACAAGGCCGGCATAATGATTGAGTCCGCTGGCGATGCGGCCAGGTCGTTGATTCCTCTGGCCGGGAAAAGCAGTGCTTTTCTGTTTGCCTTCGGCCTATGGAATGCTTCACTCTTTGCCGCAAGCATCCTGCCTCTTTCGACCTCCTACACCATCTGTGAAGCGTTGGGGTGGGAATCCGGCGTAGACAAGGATTTTAAAACGGCCCCGCAGTTTTATACGCTTTACACGGCGATCATCGTGTTCGGTGCCGTTAGCATCCTTCTGCCGGGTCTTTCGTTGGTCGGGATTATGTTCTGGTCCCAGGTCATTAACGGCTTGCTGCTGCCGGTCATCCTGGTTGTCATTCTGTCGCTGGTAAATGATAAACTGCTCATGGGAGAATACGTCAACGGGCGCTTCTACAATGTATCGTGCTGGATAGCCGCCGCGGCGTTGACTCTCATCAGCATTGCTTATGTCCTGTCCCTGTTTGTTGTCTAATGGAGCAAAGCCCGAGGCAGGCCGGAATCCAGCGGCCCTGCCCAGTCTTTGGACTTGGTTTGAAGGAAAATAAAACTGATGGGTTTTATAAGAGAATTATCGAAATCGTCTGCTGTCAGTCATATGTCTGTGACAATAAATTGGAGGCAGTCTACCTTTCAGAAGTTAGTTTTTTAATATCGAGGTTTCAAGAATACCGAGCGATTGGAGGAGAGATCGATGATGAGAGGTAAGGGATCGTTCCGGCGATGGGCGCCCTTCACTTTGAGTGTTTTGCTGACTTTGTTGGTTGCCTGTTCTGTTGCGTCGGCAGCAGACGGCAAAGCTAAAAACGTCATTATGATGATTGCAGACGGATGCTCCAGCGAGCAGTATACTTTCCTTCGCTGGTACAAAGGCAGTTCTCTCTCTTTTGACAATTACATGGTCGGCGCAATCAAAACGTATATAGCGGATTCGGTTGTTCCGGACTCGGCTCCAGCCGCATCGGCTATTGCTACGGGTGTAAGAACCAGTGACAAGTTCATCAGCGTTGGACCGAGCGAGAACACGATCCAGCCTGTTCCCAGGCCTCCTAAGGATCTCCAATATAGACCTCTGGCAACGGTTTTGGAGGGCGCCAGACTGCTTGGGAAATCCACCGGAATCGTCGCCACGTCGCGTGTGAGCCATGCCACTCCGGCTGCTTTCGTGGCGCATGTGCCGGTTCGCAAAATGGAAAACGATATCATGGAGCAGGCTGTCTATGAAAACATTGACGTTGTTTTCGGCGGTGGGAAACTCCAACTCATCCCCAAAGATTCCGGCGGCAAGCGAAACGACGGAGAGAATCTGATAGAAGTGCTGGAACAAAAAGGATACCAGATCGTTGAAACACGTGGCGAGATGATGCAAGTCGATTCCGGCAAAGTGTTCGGAATGTTTGCTGGCAGCCATATGGCAGCGGAAATTGATCGAAAGCAGATCGCAAGGGCACAGCCGACTCTGGCGGAGATGACCGAGAAGGCCATTGAAATTCTCTCCAAAGATCCGGACGGTTTTTTCCTTATGGTGGAGGGCAGCCAGGTGGATTGGGCCTGCCACGCTAACGACCCGGCCCATTTGGTCAGTGATTTGCTCATGTATGACCAAGCCGTCGAAACGGCTCTCGATTTTGCCAAAAAGAACGGCAACACTCTTGTGTTGGCTTTCTCGGATCATAACACCGGTGGCTTTTCACTGGGCAATTCCATGACTAACGATACTTACTCGCAAATGAAGCCCGACGCGCTGTTGGACCCGGTCAAGAAAATGAAGGCATCCAGTTCTCTGCTTTGGAAACATGTGGGCGATGAGAAGACGGCCGAGAAGGTTAGAATCGTTGTAATGCAGGACTGGGGAATTGAAATCAGTGACGAAGAGGCTGCCCGAATACTGACACTGGCCGAGGCCTATAAAGAGAACCCCAACTATGCCTTCGGAGAAGTTATCTGCCCTCGATACACATACTTCGGTTGGACCACGCACGGTCACGTGGGCGGCGACGTTCCATTGTTTGCTTTCGGTCCGGCGAAACCCGCAGGGCTTTTAGACGCTCCTGATATGGGTAAGGTAGCGGCGGCAGCCATGGGACTTGATATGGACAAGTTGAACGAGCGTCTATTTGTCGATACGACGGAAACGATTGAGGGCGCGGTAGTAGCCATAGACAAAACGAATGCGGAAAATCCGATCCTTAAAGTTGAGTATCAGGGAACCATGGCAGAATTTCCGGCCAACAAAAACCTCATGAGATTGGGTAACAAAGTCACCGAACTCGAGGGAGTCGTCGTTTATATCCCCGCAACCGGCAAAGGATACCTGCCCATGCAAGCTATAAGAACCATCACAGGATCCACAGAACCTTTACCGGCAATCACAGAATGAGGGATTTGGAAATCCGTCATAGCTGAGCATGCGTGCTATAGCTTCCAGGATTATGTTGTTAATGCAGGTTGGGTTTGGTGCATCAACCCGGGCTAATTGGAATCCCAAATTTTCTTCTTAACCGCCATAGGTAGTGCAGTGGGCGGGAGATATTCGCAGATTAGCTCTCTCGGGACTTCGTTGTTGCAGTCGCTGACGGAAAGTTCATTGTGAGTAAACGGCTGGAGTTGATCATTATTCCAAGACTGTGCACGGTATGAAGCACGCCTGCCATAACCGGCGCCACAATCCCCAACATGCCCAAGCCGACACCGACCAGGTTGGTAGCGGTGGCAATCCAGAAGTTCTGTTCAATAATTTCGAAACTTCGATGGCTAAGTTTACGAAGCCTCACCAACCCCTCCAGATCATTGTCCAAAAGGGCTATGTCCGCCGCCTCAATAGCGACTTCTGAACCTCCGGCCCCCATCGCCACCCCGACGGTTGCTTTGGAAAGTGCCAGCGCGTCGTTGAGGCCGTCTCCCACCATCATCACCCGTTTGCCCGAAGCCCGAAGGCTGTCAATGTATTCTGCTTTTTGTTCAGGCAGTAGCTCCGCTCGAAATTCATCAAATCCCATTGAATCTGCCAGCGACTCGATGATGGGAAGCGCGTCCCCGCTCACCAGGGACATGCTCACAACTCCGTCCTCTCTAAGCCATCTCGTCACGGCATTTGATTGAGGCCGTACCCGATTCCCCAATACAATCATCCCCTGCAGCTTTTCACCTCGTGTTACGTAGATGATTGAATTGCCGGCATTTTGGTACTTGTCTGCCTTGGCCCTGAAATAGGAAGGGTTCACGTTTTGGTCCATCATGAATTGCGCGCTGCCAACCAATACGGTTTCCGAATCCCATTCAGCGCGAACTCCCTTGCCGAGGAACACATGACTGTGTACATCTTTGGCCAAGGACAACCCCTCTTTCCTGGCCTCATTGATCAAAGCGCGAGCTACCGGATGATTGTTTCCAATCTCCGCACTTGCCGCCAACTCCAGAACCTGGCCGGTTTCCTGCCATGGCGCGCGAGCAACAACTTCGACAATTTCCGGTACCTCCAGTGTTATGGTGCCGGTCTTGTCGAACACCACGGTCTCAACTGTCTTCGTGCTTTCTAGGAATCTTCCCCCTTTGATGAGAATGCCGTTGCGGGCAGCATTTGCAATGGCCGCAGCGATAGCGGTCGAGGTCGCAAGTACCGTGGCGCAAGGGCACGACATCATGAGCAGAACCGCGAGAGAGCGAGTCAAGTTTTGAGTGAGAAGCAGTGTGCCAAAGGTGGCGACTGTTCCGAAACGCACAAGCCTGGTTGCGAGCAAGTCTGCTTTGTTCTCGACTTCCGTTCGGGTTGCCAAAGAATCTTCCACCAGCTTAAGAATCCTACTCAAATAGGTGTCTTCCCCGACTTTTTCTGAGCGGATGAAAAGCGTTCCCTGGACCACCCTGGTGCCGGCATACACATAATCATTGGAATCGCGCAGTTCCGGCTCGGAGCGACCTGTAAGGTGAGCCTCATCAACCAGCGCCGAACCCCGCATTATAACCCCGTCGACCGGTATTTTGTCGCCATCGCGCACGACTACCGTGTCACCGACAGCCACTCGGTCGATCGAGGTCTCAATTTCTGCTTCTCCAACAAGAACGAAAGTCTTGTCCGGAGCAACTATGAGCAACTCACGTATGGCCTTTCGTGATTTTTCCGCAATCAGTCTCTCGACAAAAGTTCCGATCGCAAGAACCCATAGAACTTCAACAGCAGTCAGTGCTTCTCCCATCAGAACGGCCAGAGCAGAGGCAATGGACAGGAATGGATAGAGTCCGAATCTCTTTTTTCCCCGCATGTCCATCACGCTTTGCCACGCGAGCGACAGAGTCCCGACGGATGCAACAACTCCAGTGAAACTTGTCGGATTTTGTGCTACCGACAATTTCACGACAAAACGGCGCGCCAGGCTGTAAGCCAAGGTACCGCTCAAAGCGACAACATTCAAAAGGCGACCCGGCGAGAGGAGCGACGACAGCACAAAACTGGGGGCGCAATACCTGTGCATAGGGCTTAAATAAGGCGACTCGTTTACTGTCGGCAGATTAGCGCTGTTGCCCGGCAAGGCTCTTACGATTAGCTCGATCAACTGTTCGGTTTGCACTAGAGCAGGATCGTAGAAAAGTATAACGCTCCCCGTTAAGGATCGAATTTGGACCTTCTTGAGATGGGGCAATTGATGGAGTTCTTTTGCAAGCGTTTGGCGGTATTCAGAAGATTCGCGCAAGGCTTTGATTTTCACTCGCAGGCGGCCGGGCACTGAGTGGCTGACCCAGAAATGTTTGCCTTGGAAAGGCTTCATTGTTGCCCCTATGTATGCTCTTTAGGAAATGACCTACGGAATTGCTTAATGCAACGCGCTAAACCTTTTTAGATGACTAGCAGAAAATTTTCTTGTTGACACGCCAAAACTGCTCAAGCATAGAAAATAATTAAGTGCTTGGGGCTTCCTGCGGAATACAGAATCCAGGAGCCAGAATCAAGAATGTGAAGCGGCTTTTATCAATATTTTCTGCCTTTGGGTGAAATGTCGAATTTTCATGGTTTGCTGTGATCAACCGGTCATGCAGGTTCCTATGAGTCGAAACAAAATCATCAGTATCATCAATCATAAAGGTGGCGTTGGCAAGACAGCTACAACGGTTAATCTGGGAGAAGCACTCAGCCGTGAAGGTTTGCAGGTGCTGGCGATTGACATGGATCCGCAATGCAATACCACTGACATCCTGCTTGCCGACAAGAAATTTGAATATAGCGTATTTGATGTTCTAAATCCGGAACAAAAAGACTTGCTGCCTGAAAAGTGCATCTTACCAACGGCCATTGACGGTCTGCACTGCATGCCCAATACGCCCGACTCAACATTCTTGGAGCCCGAATTGATCAAACTGGGACCCGCAGGCTTTCATTTTCTGCGGGACCGACTGAGGTTTCATGCCAAACAAAACTACCATCTTACGATCGTTGACAATCCCCCTAATCTGGGCACTTTCGTTGTCAGTTCTTTGTTCGCCTCGGATTTCGTGATCATACCTTACGATGCGGGAAGCACCGGAAGCCTCCGCGGATTTTCCAAAGCGCTTGATTTTGTTGAGGAGATCCGCCACAACGGAAATCCTGAATTGAAATTCCTGAGAGCGCTGATCACAAGGGTAGATCGAAGGACATCCATCTGGAAGACGATTATCGATCAGAAACACCAAGATTTGGGAAAGGACTGGCTTTTTGAGACGATCATCCCCATGAACACGGATTTTCAAAAAGCGGAATTTGCTGACAAAACCATTTTCCAGATCAGACCAGGCGCTCCCGGTGCTATCGCGTATCTAGAACTGGCAAGGGAATTAATGAGTATCCTTAATAGCTAGAGGAACCCGAGCCACTATTCATTTGCCCATGCCCTGCAAGTTCGGCTTGCAGAAAATCATTTTGAGGCAAGTACTTCGCCACCTTGATCCGCCACCAGTCCGAAAATATCAAAACAGATATTTTTTATATAATCGTCTCGAACCTGCCACATTGATGCTGCAAGATGTCTGTAAGTTTGAGGTTAATCTTTTAAATTTCTTTACAGCATGAATTCATTTGATAAATTGGTGACGTGTAGGTTGGCGATTATCACCTGTTTTCGTTTTTGCAAGCTCGATTTTCGTTCAAAGGCGGAATCCATTTTATGGTGGGAGAAAAGGACGCAAATGACGAGCGGGATCAGTCCTAAAGAGGATGCTTGAATGCTGGAAGCGATTCACACTGCGGTGCCCGGCAGGGCCCGTTTTCGGGTCCCCGGCTTGACCGGTTCCAACGGAATCAGGGAGCATTTTCAGAAAGCTCTTTCTCAAAGACTGGAAATTAGAGACGCTTCCGCCAGTTCGGTCACCGGAACGGTTCTGGTGCATTTTGATCCTGCTGCGGACTTGGCAAGCATACAGGAGTCCATCGAGTCCGCGTTAAAAGAAATCAGCAGTTTAATCCCCAAGCCTGCCGCTCACAAACATCTGGAACCATCTAAGAAGGCAGTCCCGACATCCTCACCGGACAAGTGTTCGACACCGGATGTCCCGCCTCGTAAATCAGTACGAGAAAAGCTGAGGCATCTTTCGCTATCCTACGAGGAACAGACCGCACATAGCTGGCATGCCTGTTCGACCAAAGAAGCCCTTGCACTGCTGGATTGCAGCATGGCTAGAGGCTTAACTGCTTCCGCAGCAGCGGAAAGACTAAAAAAATATGGCTCCAATACGCTCCCCGAATCTTCAACCAGGTCCAAGTGGAGTGTCTTCGCGGGGCAATTTATGTCGCTGCCGGTCGCGTTGCTCGGTGCTGCCGCAGGACTTTCCGTAGTCACGGGCGGTTTGGTTGATGCAATAGTGATCATGGGTGTTGTGGTGGGGAACGCAGTGATTGGCTACGTTACGGAGAGCGAATCCGAGAGGACTATTCAATCGCTCAAAAAAGCCGTCCATCCGATTGCGAGAATCAAGCGGGATGGCGAAGTCGTTAAAGTCCCGGCTGATGCGATAGCCGTTGGTGACCTTATTGTATTACGCTCGGGAGATTATGTTCCTGCTGACGCCAGGGTTCTTGAGGCAAACCAGCTCAGTATCGATGAATCGGCTCTTACAGGGGAAAGCGTCCCAGTTGTCAAAGAAACCGGTTTTTTGCAGCTGGAAAATGTTCCTCTCGCCGAACGCAAAAACATGATTTACATGGGCACCCTTGTGCTAGGCGGCCACGGGCTGGCCGTGGTCGTCGCCACAGGTAGATTCACTGAAATGGGCCAGATTCAAACCCTTTTGCAGGAAACAACCGCCCCGGAAACGCCAATTGAACGGCAGCTCAGTGAGATAGGGAACCAGTTAGTGTTGCTGTCGGGAGCCATCTGTGGAGTGGTGTTTGGAATGGGGCTGATCCGAGGCTTCGGCCTAATGTATATGGCCCGCTCTGCCATAGCTCTGGCTGCTGCAGCTGTTCCGGAAGGACTTCCCGCGGCGGCAACCACCACCTTCGCCCTGGCCGTCAGGGGTATGAAAGAACACCACGTCATCATTCGCCACTTGCAGGCAGCCGAAACTCTGGGTGCTGTCCAGGTGGTTTGTTTTGACAAGACGGGAACCATCACCAGGAACAAAATGTCCGTGCTAGCCATTTGCAGCGGCCACTGCGATATTAAAGTCAGTGGCAACAACTTCAACATGGGTGAGGAAAGCTTGAATCCTTTTGAGGATAAGACCCTGTTGCGCCTGCTGCAGGTGGCGACCCTTTGCAACGAGACAGAAATCGATGAGGATGCGGAAAAGGAAGAAGGTTACAGGCTGAGGGGGACTCCGACTGAAAAGGCTATTCTCCAAGTAGCCATCCGTGCCGGGATAGACGCGATTAAACTCCGTAAAGATCACCCTACGCTTAAAGTCAAATATCGTGCCGAGAACCGTTTATACATGAGTACATTACACAATTCGCCAGACGGCAAAAAACTCCTTGCCGTCAAGGGAAGCCCCGCCACCCTTCTCGACCTGTGCACCCACTGGCATTGCAACGGAGATACTCTTCCACTGAATGAAAACGATCGACGAATCATTCAGATGGAAAATGAACGTATGGCCGGGAGGGCATTGAGAGTTCTAGGTGTCGCCTATGCCCACCCGGAAGATGACTCGCCAGTGGAGAATCTTACCTGGCTTGGTCTGCTTGGCATGGCCGACCCGGTGCGAGAAGGGGTGAAAGATCTTATTCAAGTCTTCCATAAGGCGGGGATCGAGACCATCATGATCACGGGCGATCAAAGCCCAACGGCCTACGCCGTTGCTAAGCACTTGGATTTGAGCGCAGGCAAACCGATGGTCATTATGGATTCTTCAGAGCTGGATTCTCTCGGTCATGAAATGTTGGAAGCCCTCGCATCGAAAGCCCATGCCTACTCCAGAGTCAGCCCCTCGCATAAACTCAAAATAGTGGAGGCTCTTCAAATGGCTGGAAGGGTTGTTGCGATGACAGGTGACGGCATCAACGACGGACCTGCCTTGAAGGCTGCCGATATTGGCATTGCCATGGGCCACAGCGGAACTGATGTTGCCCGTGAAGTAGCCGATGTGGTGCTCGAAAGAGACAATCTTGACACCCTTGTGATTGCCCTTGCGGACGGACGGGCCATCCACACCAATATCAGGAAGTCCGTCCACTTCTTTCTCGCAACCAATTTCAGCGAAATCATGGTGATGACGGCAGCCATGGCCTTTGGGTTTGGTACGCCTCTGAGTGCCATGCAACTGCTTTGGATCAATATCGTTTCAGATATCTTTCCAGGCCTCGCGCTCTCGTTGGAAGCTCCCGAACCCGACGTGTTGGAGCAACCTCCGCGAGATCCACAGGCCCCCCTCTTTTCGGCCAAAGACTATAAAAGAATGTCGCTTGAGGCGGCGGTGATTAGTGCAGGCGCCATGAGCAGCTACGCCTTCGGTCTGGCCCGCTACGGAGCCGGAGTGCGCGCCGGCGGCCTGGCATTTCAAAGCCTAACCCTGGCACAGCTTCTGCACGCAATCAGCTGTAGGTCCGAGCGGCATACCTTCTTCGACAAGCAGCAACTCCCCCCCAACCAGTACCTCAGAATAGCGTTGGGCGGAACATTGGTCCTCCAGGCTTTGACGATGGTTGTGCCCGGCCTCAGAAGATTTCTGGGATTGGGACGGTTCAGCATAATAGACACTGCGGTAGTGGGTGTAACTTCTCTGGTTTCATTAGTCATCAACGAAGCAACGAAGAAAAAGAGCACGGAGTAAAGTCATGAGAAAAGACTTCGTTTTCATTTCAGAGTCTGTGACATCGGGACACCCGGACAAACTCTGTGATCAAATTAGTGATGCCATTATCGACCATTTCTTGATCCAGGACCCCAATGCCAGAGTGCGGGCTGAATGCGCGGTGTCCAAGGCGATCGTTTTCATTGCAGCGCGCTTCGCTTCAGAAGCTTCGGTGGACTGCGCTCAGGTTGCCCGCAAGGTAATCAACGAAGTGGGCTATAATCTTCCCGATTTCAATGCGAAAACTTGCAGCATCCTCTCGACGCTGCAAGAAGTGTCACCCGATCCAAAGTCGTTCTTCGACGAAAGCCAGCTTACCGACAAGGAAATTGACGGCGTTCTTGTCAAGAACCAGGCAACACTATTTGGTTTTGCCTGTGATCAAACCTCGACATTCATGCCTCTTACCATTCATTTGGCGCACAAGCTTTCGCGTCGCCTGTGTGAAGTACGGCGACAAAAGATATTGCCCTACTTATTGCCTGACGGGAGGGTCCAGGCGGCGGTAGAATACAAGAACAGGACCCCTAATCGCATTCATAGCATTATTATTTCCACCAGCCAGGAGAAGCCGGATAATCCTCAACCGGAAGTGCTCGAACAGGACCTGCTGGAAACGGTCATCAATCCTGTTTTTGCAGATGAAGCACTCAAATTCGACGACATGACGCGCATGTTCATAAACCCAGACGGGCCAATTATCATAGGAGGACCATCCTCGCATTCAGGCCTTACCGGCCGGAAGAATGCGGTTGACACTTACGGTGAATATTCCAGACAAAGTCAAAAGGCCCTTAGCGGCAAGGATCCGCTTAGGATCGACCGAGCCGGGGTCTACGTGGCACGGTATGCAGCGAAAAATGTCGTGGCAGCCGGACTGGCACGTGAATGTGAAGTGCACCTGAGCTATTCTATAGGGTTAGCCAAGCCTCTTAGCATTCAGGTGGAAACATTTGGTACGGGAAAACTGCCCGAGTCAAAGATAGTGAAGTTACTCGATCAACATTTCGATTTTCGTTTGGCCAGTATATTGAAACAGTTCAATCTCCGGCACTTGCCCGCCCTCAACCCAATGGGTTTTTATCAGAGACTCGCCTCATATGGTCAGGTCGGAAGGGTAGACATAGACCTTCCCTGGGAAAAGACCGACAAAGCTTCACTGCTCGCTGATGCGGCAGCGCTACCATGAAACAACAGCAATTGACACTTATTGGCAGATTGAATAGAAGAAGCATTTTATTGATCAAGTGCTATAAAGAGAGTTTTCCAAATTGCTAATCGGGTTCCGAACTTGAATTGTGGTGATTGATGCGCAACGCGGCCAAAGATTTCCTGGTGCCATTGCTGATTCTAGTGGCTTTGACGATGCTATTTCGCTGGACCGATTTAGATCTAAAAATAGAGAGTCTGTTCTATAGCGCAAAGAGAGGATGGGTCTATCGGAACGACAACCCATGGATGCTCCTTTACGAATACGGGGCCATACCGGCGATCGTGCTGGCGGTGAGTGCTTTGACCGCCCTCTTGGTTTCCTTCCGCTATAATGTATTAGCGCCTTTTCGTAGGCAAATGCTCTTCATCCTATTGACGCTCCTAGTAGGACCGGGTTTGATCGTTAACCTTGGTCTCAAAGAAAACTGGGGAAGGCCCCGACCAAGAGAAGTCGTCTACTTTGGCGGTCAAAAACAATTTGAGAAGGTTTGGGAAAAAGGTCCTCCAAATAACTACTCGTTTCCCTCCGGTCATGCGGCTATAGGTTTTTTCATCGTTTGCCCGTATTTCATTCTCCGATCTCGACACAGGAATTGGGCCAATGCTTTTTTGATCATCGGTTTGGTGTACGGATCGAGCATGGGGTTGGCGAGGATGATCCAGGGTCAACATTTCCCCAGTGACGTCATTTGGTCGGGAGGGCTGGTTTATCTGTCAGCAGCCGGATGCTATTACCTGCTGGGGCTATATCGGGAAGATGGTCAAGCTGGCGGCCAATGCCTTATTGGTCGTTCGTGAGCCACAGGAAGCATGTCAGGCCGGCAAATGCCACATTAACGGTCCACACACCGATCGCTGCCGGCAACAGCCCGGAAGTTGCCAACGAGCAACCGATCTGGGACAAGGTTAAGTAAGCAAACGCAAGCAACAGAGCGAGAATCGCACCGCTTGCTATCCCACCATGAAGTCTCTGCCTCAGAGCTATGTTGATTCCCAAAAGTGCAAGGATAAAAGTCATTACAGGAAAAGCTATCCTGCGGTGCAGTTCCACTTCATAGGGTGCAGCGACGTAGTCTTCATTGCGCAATTTGCTGGTGTAATGATACAGGTTTTCCCAGCTGAGATCCTCCGGCACCGCTTCAATACTTTTAAAATCTTCCGGGGTTTCAGGCAAATGCAGCGTTTTTGTGGTGAACCATTGTTGTTGCGGTCCTGAACCGGTCAGGTTTATGACGACTCCATTCTCCGCTACCCATTGATGATCGATCCAGCGAATTTGCTTTGCATCGATTCGTTGTCTCAGATTGAATTCGGGATTCAGATAAAAAACGGTCACATTTTCCAGAGCACGCCTGCGTTGGTCATAGAGATGGATATGGTAGATAGCATCTTTTCCCCAATACCAGACGTTTTCCTGACTCCATAGGATAGGGGTTTCATGACCCCTGATTTGATAGTCCCATATCTGCTGTGCAGCCCTGTCCATGGGGCGTGCCATGGATTCACCCATCCAAAACTCGGCAATTGAAAACATCAGGGCCATGACAACGATTGGTCCCGCATAAACATAGGGGCTGACGCCCGCCGCTCTTAACGCGATCAGTTCTCGATTTCTCTTGAGGATCCCAAGCGTTATGACAACAGCCAAGAGCACCACCAAAGGAATCCCTTGCGTAATGATGGAAGGACAACGATACAGAAAATAGAGAAAGGCAGATCCTAAAGGAGCGGTCCCACCCAGGATGTCATCCATTTTTTCAAAGAAATCGATAATCAGGTAGAGTCCCACAAAAGCGGACATCGCTAATCCAAAGATTGGCAAAAATTGTCTTAATATGTAGCGGGTAATGATTTTCACATTACGCCTCATGCTTTCGAGAAGGACGGATTGCTTTGCTCATGGCTGCTGCACATTCGCGCAAACGGTTGTAGAGAACGCTTACTTTAAAGGGAGAGTCCCGATGGGCCTTGTTCCAAAGGAATAGAGCAATGATCAGGGTGACAAAGTTGGGAATCCATACCGCTACATAACAAGGGATGATCCCATTTTTGCCAAGTCCGCTGCCGGCAGACAGCAAAACATAGTAAGCGACAAAGAGGCTCAAAGCGATGGCAACTCCGGTCATGCGGCCTGCCCTGGGAAACAGTGCACCCAAAGGCGCTCCCACGAGTCCCAACAACAGACAGCTTATAGGAAGAGCAAAACGTTTGTGCAATTCCAGCGCATAGGAGTAAGTGTTCTGGATGCCTCGCTCTGCAATGACGCTCTGCAATTCAGCAAGTGTCATCATTTCCCTTTTGGCTCTGGATCCGGTTGCAGCCTTCGATACTATCTCGTCCAACGGAAGGCTTAGTTGATAGGTCTTGAAGAGGATTTTCTGACAATCATTCAAATCCTTGCTTACTCTGGTGATGCTTCCATCTTGCATATTGAAAACAAGCTGACTGAGATCGTGCTGATATGAAATTTGAGCCCGCCTGGCTACGATGGCCGCGCTGATGTTATTATTTCGCTGATCCTGCACGAAGATACCCTGGACGGATAAATCAGAAGGACTCACGTCTTTGAAAAAGAAAATCACATCCGGAATCAAGTCAATAAAAACCCCTTGCCGGAGCAAGGCGGAGAGATTCGTGCGACCCAAAGAAATCAATTTGTTTTGCAGTGCCTGGTTGGCTCTTGGAACCGCATAAATTGAATTGGCCAGAGAGAAAACGCTGGTTAATATCAGCACAGAAAGAACAGCCGGCAAAAACTGGCGAAAGCTGACTCCGGCGGCTTTGAGAGCGATAATCTCATTGTCTCCATTTAAACGGATGAAGCCTAGCAGCACTCCCATAATGGTGGCCATTGGGAGGGCATAAAGCACTAGCTGCGGCATTGCCAGTCCTATGACCTCGATTAGGCCCAGAAATGAAACGGACGTAGAAAAAAGATAGCGGATCAGCTGAATGAGTTGCCCGGTCACGAGCACAAGGCTCAGGCCCAGCAGGCAAGTCAAAAGCGGTGTGAACTGCTCTTTCACCAAGTACTTGTATAATGTCGGCTTCATGGTGGCTTAATGTAACGAAGGGGTATGGTATAGGTCAATGCCCAAACAAAAATCGGCATGATATTTTGGGGTTACGTCTGGTACCGCTCGGCGGAAGCAACTTACCCGGTTCGAGAAGATGCCGGATGCTGGATGCCGGATGCCTGATAAAGAATAGGTTGCTCTGCACTGCAGCGGCAGCGCGAAGCAGGGGATACGGTACGATCCATATTCAGCAGTTCTGCGTCACTGATGCCGGCTTGGAGTTCATCAGCAAGCCAGTGCATGCCTTATATCTCTGCTATGCTGGAATTGCCTGAGACCGCAATAACTCGAGAAGATCCGCGAGAGTTGGACTTCACCATGAAAGTTTCAGGCGATCCAGCTTCTGTTCGATGTGTTTGCTTATCTCCCAAAGACTCGATCTGGATGATCCAACCATTAGGGACCTTAGCTGCGGAATCGATAACATCGGGTCTTTTTCCGCTTCTACCCTGGACGGCAGCAACCAAATGAGCAACAGCGCGTTGGCAGCGATCATCTCTCATTGATAAGTCTGCAACGGAGATGGCCGCAATCTGTTGTTTGGCAGGGACTGGAGTTTGGTCCAGAGTAGGATCAGGTTGTACAATCTTTGAGAGGGGCTTTGAGCTAAGCTCGATTTTGAAGAACTTGTTCAAATGAGCACCCGCGACAAACGCCATGAGCAGAATCGTTGAGACATAAATGACCTGTTTTATTCTGCCGTTTTTCATGGTGTTTGCCTTGGGGTAGCTTGTTTAGCACGCCTTCGATCAGTTTTTGATTATTTGAGTGGTCAACGGTTTTGTTCCTCATGTAATAAACAAAAATAAGAATGTTTGGTATAAGCTGCACAGATCTCTGCTTTATGTTAATAGTAAAGCTCGTAATCTAAATTCATCCTTAGTTGGCACGGGGATACAGGGGAGCAGGATATAGGAGCAAATATGCAAGGTGTATGATTGACAATCTCAGATGATAAGGGATTTTGGTCTCAGACATTTGATTGGAAATGTGAGTGAAAGGCGGACCGGCCCAAACTGCAACGAAATAGCATGCTTACATAAACCGCAGTGAATTTCGTGCTGACATAAGCGGCACTGAGAACAAGTCTGGGGTGGATGTGATTCCCCTTCTCGACTGAAATACGAAATAGAGACAAATGTGAGCCGATCTAAGCAGATAAACAATGAGATATACGAAACTCATGGCCACGATTGGTGGTCTGAGGATGCCAAATTTGACTTTTCAGGCCTCAGATATTGTGTAAACCCTGTGAGGTACAATTATTTCAAAAGCAAATTGGGTCAACTGAGTCTCTCCGGCAAAACCGTTCTGGATCTAGGCTGTGGAGGCGGTTTTCTTGCAGAGGAGTTCGCTAAAGACGGATTCAAGGTAACTGGGATCGATCCGTCGGAGCGTTCCATAGAGGCCGCGCGCCAACATGCTGCCGACGACGACCTGTCAATTGATTATCGGATTGGGCAAGGGGAGGCCCTGCCATTTCCCGACGATTCATTTGATATTATTGCCTGCTGCGACGTTTTGGAGCATGTTGACGACCCGCACAAGGTGATCTGCGAAGTGGCGCGTACACTGAAAATGGGAGGGATTTTTTTCTACGACACGATCAATCGGACCTGGTGGAGCAAGGTCGCTCTCATAAAGATTTGGCAGGACTGGCCTATCACCCGCATATCTCAGCCGCACGTCCACGTGTGGGAAAAGTTTATAACGCCGGCTGAGCTTGATATCATGCTGAGGAGTTGTCATCTGGCCAATCGGGGCAGGAAGGGGATATCGCCTCGAAAGAAAAATCCGTTTTCCATGCTTTGGACGATCCGGGCTATTAGAAACGGTAAAATACGCAACGAACAACTGGCTGATAACATTGGACTCTGTGAAACGGACAATCTGAAAATATCCTACATGGGTTATGCTATCAAAGATTCTGATCCGAACTGATCGGTTCCCATGCTGACTTCCGCGTGTTTCGTCATTGCGGTTCCTGTAATCCTTGCCCTTACGAGCAGCGGGGTTTTCGCTGCAGCTTCCGGATTCATACCACAGAACAGGATTGTCTTCATCTTCTGTCCCAACTGCTACTGGGAGTGCTTTTGGGGTCGGAGTTCTTGTCGTCCAAGAAAACGTCGGATTTGATTTGGAAGCACTGCACCGAATAAGTAAGGTTTCCCGCGTTTCTGCAGATGGGAAACTATCGGCTACTTCCCGAAGAGCTGCTTCATTCTCATGAGAAGGGACAAATCTCCCGTTACCCGGTATTTGCGTCTGAGGAACAGCTGCTGGCCGTTGGCACGACCTGTCGTGATATCCATCCAGGTATCGAAGGGAGCTTGGATGGTCAGGTCCGGATCTTCCGCAACTCCCTGGAATGCTTCCATTCTACCCGCCGCAATTTTCAGATGGCACGATCCTTCAATTTCACCTGAGAAATGGAACTGGATGGTGGCCTGCGTATCGCCTGCAGCATCGGGTTTGAATCCCTGGGACATGATCATCATGAATGTTTCAATGGAATCGGGGCGCGGAACCAGTCCTCGCTCGGCGAATTCTTTGGGTGTAATGCCCTCCGCAATGCAGGTTTTCCACATCATATTTCCCATCGCGTGAAAAGTCGCTTTGTCTTCCGGAATGGGTTGCCTCAGGCGGGCCATGGTTTCAGAAGACACTTGCATGGACTGAATGAGTTCTCGCCCCGCTTGGGTCGTCGCATCCAGAATTTCCCTTGCCTTGTCCGCGAAGGCAGTAACGGACAGAAATCCTGCCGCCGGTCGATAAATCTCCGCCACCAGCCCCGCGCCGAATACATAATTCGCCCAGGATGAAAGCTGGCCGAAGATGGCGTCTTCGGGAAATCCGGCGACGGAAAGCATCGCTACGGCGGGATGCTTCCGGCGCAGAGGATGTTTAGTCCCACCATTGCTCTTTTCGAAAAAAGGCTCAAGCACCGGTAAGGTGCGTTCGATAAACGCCTTCATGGTTGCGTTCACTGTGAAGTGATACAGGGGAGAAGCGTAGACCACCAGGTCGGATTCCAGCCATTTGGGATAGAGCTCATCGGTCATGTCGTCTTTATGAATGCAACGCCCCGGACTCTTGGTCCAGCATGAAAAACACCCGATGCAGTAGTTGATCTTCTTCTTTCGAAGTTCAACGACTTCGACATCCGCTCCGGCCTCACTCATACCCCGCGCCAGGTGGCTCAGCATGAGCTCGGTTTTGCTCTGGCTTTGCGTCCGGGGGCTCGAATTCACGGCAAGTACTTTCATGGCTTCCTCCTTCTTAAGACCGATCCTTTGGGTATATCTGCAACTTATGCTGTCTCAATTCGACGGACTGGTCATCAATCCTCCGCTCTTTTCGCTTATCCTCTCAAAAACTGGCTCAGGCAATTGTCGACTAAAACCGGTCAATTCCTGAAAATCAAAATGGGCAGCAGTCAAAGCTTCCGTATCGTTTCCTTCGCAGAGACATATGCTTTCTGACCATGGCAATATACACTCATTCAATGCGGTGCATACGACAATTACAAGGGAGAGCCAGGCAACGCAACTGCAAATTTCTCCGTGGTCGAGTCATTCGACCTCACCAGCGACTCTCATTTTGACAATTTTGTTCTGAACACCTTGCCCATAGTCCTGTATGCAATTGTTATTTGGACTGTTTTTAAGCCAAATGACAACTTGGAGCATGACAGGAGGCGAGATGGCTAGCAACCGGCTAAAGTTCGAGACACTGTTGAGTTTTTTACGAACTGCTGTTGATCAGTTCCCGGCTCAACGGACCGGACATATTTACTCTTGCATCAGCGAGGATCTGGCAGCCAAACTTAACAAAACCATAATGAGAACTACTGTCAGTGAGAAGGTACTCCTTGACAAAACAATGTAACGAAAATATAAGGAAAACAATGGTTTTGATTTCTTGTTGGCTTACTACTGGCCTGAGATATATACTGCTACGTTGAATAGTTCGGTTTCAGCATTTATGCTTGATTATCTTAAAGCCATTCATTCTCTCGCTCGGATGCCCAAGAAAGAATACTTTCCGGTTGACATTGTGGGCGGTGTTTAAGTGATTGCTGGTGAAAGGAGGGCCGTACATGGGTATGCTTGATAATATTACTAAGATTGGATGGGGACCGGGATTGGCTATAGGACTCGCAAGCGTTGTGCTGGCGCCGGTGGTGATCCCTTTGGTTGGCGGCTTGGTCAAACCTGTCATTAAAGGTGCTATCAAAGGCGGAATTGTGCTCTACAACAAAAGCAGAACTGCCGCTGCCGAAACCTACGAAACTCTGGAAGACCTGGCAGCTGAAGCGAGGGCTGAGTTATCCCAAACTAGTGAATAGAACTGATTCGCCGCAGATACAGGAGGGGTGAGCGGTCATGGCTCCGAGCGCTTATATTTGCCATTGCTCGCCGTACAGGTTGAGGATAAAGATCCCGTCGAGAAGAAACCAAGTGGAGTATTTTTCCAATCTGAAGGATCAATTTTCGCAGTACGGCGCTTTCGAAGAAATTCAAGTGAACGCAAAAACGGCCGGCATTCTTCTAGTTGGAGATCGTATCGATCTAAAAGGCATAGAGGAATATGCCAAGGCGAACGATCTTTTCACTCTTGAATCTCACAATGACTCTGTGCCGGCATCACACAGATTAGTGCAGCCTTTTGAAAGTTTCGATAAGAGTCTGCAGGCTATAACGAAAGGCAATCTGGATCTTATTTCATTAGTTTTCTATGGCCTTTTGGGTTCGGGGATCTATCAGATTGCCAAGGGAAATATTTCCGCCCCCCCATGGCATACTGCTTTTTGGTACGCCTTTGGGCTTTTCACGGCCCATTTGGCTCGGAAGCCCATTAAAGCTACAGATACGGACGAGAGGAGGTAGTCATGAATGCACCAGCAAGCACTGGCAGCACAGGTATTGGTGAAAGGGTCGGTTCCGCGGGCACAGCTATTAAGGGGGCGCTGGTGGGAACGATCAGAGGCATCTACGAGGTAGAAAAAGAGATCCTTGGTTTTGCCAAGGACTCTGTCAATGGCACGGTTAACGCCACCGGGGCGGTTGCAGGCGAAACGCTGGGAGTTGCCAAAGACGTGATAACGGGAACGCTGAAAGCCACCGAAGAAGTGGGTGGGGGATTGATGTCAGCGGTTCAGAAAATGACGAAAGGTTTGATCGGAGGCGTCAGCGAAGTCGGAACAGAAGTTTTTACCGTCTCGCAAAAGGCGGTAAGCGGCACATTCAAAGGAACGGTTGCCGCAAGTGAAGATGCCGCAAAATTTGCAAAAAGGGCAACGGTCGGTATGGTCGGCGCCGTCAAGGATATTGGCAATAATGTCGAAGATGCCGCAGAAACCCTTGCTGTTGGTGCAATTGAAGTGGTGCGGGTAGTGGGTAATAAGGCGGTGATCGCAGGAAGAGATATTCTTGTTGGTTTGGTAGGCGGGACCAAGGATGTGCTGGGAGCCGCTTTGCCGAAAGCAAGTGCGGCAGAAGAATCGGCGGCCGGTAAGAATAAATAGCTCCTGTGCAAAATCTTATGCGGCTCAGTGGGAGATCCGAAATTATTCTCAGTCGGGCAGAATGAAAAACAGGGAGAAAGTCATAAGAATTCCCTGGATGAGAATCAAAGGCCAAGGATTAACTGTTATGGATAAAGCCACGAGAATGAATGGCTGTAGGCCATAGCGCGCCAACCACTGCCCCGGGGCAAGTGCTTATAAGCATCGTCTTTTGAAAGCCGGGTTTTTGAACATCCACGCTGTCAAGTGCGTTCAAAATCCAGCTCAACCCGGACACGATACCTTTTATTCTTCGATGACCGGATTGCGCAGGGTGCCAATCTTCTCGATTTCGATCTCTACCACATCGCCATGCTTAATGGGACCCACGCCGCTAGGGGTGCCGGTGGCAATGATATCGCCCGGCATGAGAGTGAAATTCTTCGATATAAAGGCAATGATCTTAGTGATGGGAAAGATCATGTGCCTGGTGTTCGAGTCCTGCACCGTTTTTCCATTCAGACGACATTGAATGTTAAGGTTCTGTGGATCTTTAACATCTTCTACCAGCACCAACTGGGGGCCAATAGGTCCGAAAGTATCCAACGACTTTCCTCGAAACCAGCCCGAGCGGTCTCCGGTTTGCAGATTTCGCTGGCTGACGTCATTCATGCAAGTATAGCCGAGGATATGCTGCATTGATTGTTCTTCGCTGACATTCTTACACCTGTGCTTCATGACGATTGCCAATTCGGCTTCATAATCATTTCTAGGCGCTTCGAATCGGTACTCTTTCAAGAACTTCGGAATGACTATCGGCTCTTCATGTCCGATGAGGACGTTGGGAGTCTTGGGAAATAAGATCGGCTCACTCGGGATCTCATCGGTGAATCCGCGCACCTTAACGGAATGGCTTTCCGCAATATGATCCCGGTAATTGAGCCCAAGCGCTATGATCTTTGTAGGATTGACTACGTAAACATCATTTTTGCCGAGAATTTGTAGGGTTACCATCTTAACTCTGCGCCTCCTAGCTTAATAGTCTACTACCTCACCACGCCACCAGTCATTCATTCAATCTTAACGCAAATGTAACGATGATTCATCATTTTTGGCTACTCTCAATCTTAAGCTCGTGTGTTATATGATATTATGTTTATTAATGATTTTAATAATTTAACAAAAATAACGAAACTGTCCCTGCGAATGCTCAGTGACACAATGCAACCCCACGACTTGTTAAATGTAGGAAGGGCAATTGAAGTGTGGCATCGTGACAGACAAATGGACATGATCTACACTAATTTGCCGACCGAATTCCCCTCGTATATGCAACAAGAGCCTCAAGGCATCAATATTTTTACGTCTCTGCTCTTCATAGCGAGGTGCCTGTAGCGCACATAGGGGATCACATTAAAAACGTGAATGAACACATCTACTTTGTGGTTCACGGCAAAACATACAAGAAAACCGCTGTCTCCTGGTAACATTGAACAAATCACATCGTCACACAAATGTAACATACTCTCAACCTGTCGTTAACAATTCTTCCTTATCATATAACCGATTGAAAGGATAAAAATTAACGGATACTAGAATCAAAAACTGTCAATACGATGGGTAAGGAGGCCAAATAGAATGAGCTATTATCTCCATGTGGTGCCGGGGAGGGTGCGCGTTAAAATTCCGCTTATCAAAGGCGATGAGGCAAAATCTCAACAAGTGGAAGATTTGCTGAGAGGTTTAAGAGGAATCAACTCTGTCTCTGCCTACAGCTTGACTGGTAGTGTTGTCGTCAATTACCAGAGCGATGTAGTGGAATCCGAAGAAATCCTGAAGGTTCTGAAGCAACAGGGCTATTTTGACGAATCCAAGATCGTGACCAACGATCAATACCTTCAAAATGCCGTATCGAAGGCAGGAAAATCCATCGGCAAAGTTTTGTTTGGATTGGCCATCGAAAAGGCATTCGAAGGCAGCGGTCTCTCAATCCTGACCGCTCTGATTTAGTAAGCGCTTATTGCGGAACGCGACACGCGGTGTATTCCGGTAAGTCCCCGCCATGAGACTGGCCCCAGTCGATAGTGTTAATCTATACATCATTATATTGAAAAGTTAATAATAGCTACGAATCGATTTAGGCTCGATCTTAGAAGGTTTCTCGGGATTGTTCCATGTTACCTCGTTAACTTTCCCGCCAACTTCTGCAGCGTACTTTAGAATCAAATCAAGTCGTTTGGATTTCAGTGCTTTCCGTGCTGCCGCCTGAAGAAGGTGCTTCCCTTTCCATCGCTATCTCTGCCTGGGCTTCGGCCGCTAAATCTTCCAATGTCTCTTTGGCTTCCGCTACCAGAACTTTTCCCTTTTCAAAAGCGACCAAGCCGCCTTTGATAATCTCCTTCGCCAATGGTTTGGCAACGCCTGCCAGTGCCGGAATGACGACTGGTGCAAGAATCACCGTTCCGAGTCCGACAGCAAGACCGACACCAACTTTCATTCCGTTATCGAAAAGGCCCATAACATCCTCCCTTAAGCCTCAAAAAGTTAACAACACAGCGCACTGCATTCCGGTAAAGATATACTTATGTTTTGATTCTCTCCAGGTGCATGATAATGTCAAGCTTAAAAGGGTCTCAACATTGACTGCAATACCAACATTGGGCTTGTACATCTGGTGCTACAGCGCTAAATTGAAAACGGAGATACCAGTACGCTCTAGTAACATATTAAATTAACTTAGTTTTGCATCTTCCCCCTCTGGGCAAAGACTACGTCTTCCCCCAGACTCAATTGACAATTTAGGAACTGCACCAGAATTGACCAAGTCCAGGTTGGGAACTCTTTAGAATAAGATATCCGACCACTCTGGTAGTCCCTTTTCGGGTTAAGCGGGGTGGGCAGGGTTTTCTAGATCCCGGCTTGTTCTTATAATCAGAGT
>Ga0210088_1000048_pt1 | contig 25692 bp, 20 predicted proteins | sample RushMan_CattailN_6_FD_185557 | JGI IMG/M metagenome (GOLD analysis project Ga0210088, IMG submission 185557) | Wetland microbial communities from San Francisco Bay, California, USA, that impact long-term carbon sequestration -... | ecosystem: Environmental > Aquatic > Marine > Wetlands ... | reverse complement strand
CCGATCACACGGGGCAGCAGGTACCCGCCGGGGATGGTGCTCCCTCCGATCACCAGGCGGCCGAGGGTTTTGCCCTGGTGTTGGGCCATGGCGGTTTCGGTCTCTTCGCGCAACGCCAGCAACCGCAAGGCATAACCGTAAAGAAGCCGACCGGCATGGGTGGGTGTCGCCTCTTTGGAAAGGCGGTCGATCAGGGGGCATCCAAAATGCGCTTCGAGATCTTTGATGTGACTGCTGACGGTGGGCTGGGAGAGATGGACCGCTTCGGCGGCCTTCGAGAAGCTGCGCTGTTCCACCACCCGGCAGAAAATGTTCAATTGCCAGAGGTCCATTGATCTATCCCGGCAGGTCTTTCCGCGGTCGGGCGAGGGCGGGAAACTTCTCTTTGAGCCTCGCGAGCACCACAGGCGGCACCATGTCCTCGATGTCTCCGCCGAACTGGGCCGCTTCCTTGATGATGGAAGAACTCGTGTAGATCCAGCGCATGCCGGTCATGAGGAATACGGTCTGGATCTCCCGGTTCAGGCGTCGGTTCATGAGCGCCATCTGGAATTCAAATTCAAAGTCGGACAGTGCGCGCAGGCCACGCAGCACGGCCGCAGCCCCGCGCCGCGCGGCATATTCCACGAGAAGCCCGTCGAACGCATCCGCCTCCACGTTCGGGAAATCCTGCATGCTGATCTTCAGCATTTCCAGACGGTCTTCGAGTGAAAACAGACACTGTTTCTTGGGGTTATGTAGAATGGCTACAATGACCTTGTCGAAAAGGGTCAATCCGCGTTCGACAATGTCCAGATGGCCGTTGGTCACGGGGTCGAAGGAGCCGGGGTAGATGGCGATACGTTCCATGCGGTGTTCCCTTTCCATGCAGGTTCGGTCGAGGCGCGCTGCCCTACGGTACGAGGCCTCCGCCTCATATCACATAATACAAAAATGAGACAAGCGTTTTGCCGTACCGGCGCTGGTCCTGGAGAAGGTAGGCGTCTCTCAACTCGGGCAGCGGATCTTCGACACCGTGTTCAACCACCAGCCGGGCGCCTTGCGCCAGGCAGCGAGCGGCATGAAGATGGGCGAGGGCCGGGGCCACCAGGCCTTGACGGTAGGGTGGGTCCAAAAAGATCAGCCGGAATAACGGTTCGCGGTTGCGGAGGCAGTCCAGATTGCGGGCGGCGTCCCAACGGATCGCGGCGGCGCGTTCCGCCAGGCCGCAGAACTGGATGTTGTCGGCAAGGACAGCGAGCGCCTCGCGGCCCTTCTCGATGAAAAGGGTTGAGGCGGCGCCGCGGCTGAGGGCTTCGATGCCGAAGGCGCCGGTGCCGGCAAACAGGTCGAGCACGTGGGCGCCGCGGATCCCGGGACCGAGGATGTTGAAGATCGCTTCTCGTGTCCGGTCGGCGGTCGGCCGGGTCGTGAGGCCCGCCACCGTGCGCAGCTTTCGGCCCTTTAATTCTCCGGCGATGATTCTCAGCACAATATGCTCGCGATTCCAAACGATTCAGTCGATGAGGTCGTGACAAGCCAGCAATGGCGCGTTGCTCCACCCAAACGGTGTGAAGTGCGGCAGCGGCTTTCAGCCTCGGAGATCGCATCTGGAAAGCCGCTTCCACGGAGTTTCAGGAACGCGATTTTCTTGGTAGTCATCTGAAATCGTTTAGGGCGTTCAAGACAAAGTCGATGTCCGCTGCGGTGTGGGCGGCGTTGACCTGGAAGCGGATGGTCTCATCCCCGCGGGGCACCACCGGGAAGGTCAGGCCGACGGCAAGAATTCCGCGTTCGAACAGGTGCCGGACCAGTTGATGGGTGCGAGGCGTGTCGCGCACCAGCAGGGGCACGATCGGGTGCGGGCCGGGGATGGATTGCCATCCCAGGGCCTCGATTCCCCGGCGGAAGCGCGCGGTCATCTGCTGCAGATGTTCCAGGCGCTGCCGGCCCTCGGGACCGTCGCAGATTGCAAGCGCCTGGGCGGCGGCGGCGCAGTCGGCAACGCTCAGCGGGTTGGTGTAAATGTAGGTGTCGGCCCGCTGCCGCACCGCCTCAATCAAGGTCGAGCTGGCGGCGATGAATCCGCCGTTCGCGCCGAAGGCCTTGCCGAAGGTGCCGATGACGATGTCCGGCTGAGCGCCGGTGTGGTCCGCCGTGCCGCGACCCGCCGCGCCGTAGGCACCGATTCCGTGGGAGTCGTCCACCACGGTGACGAGGCCCTCTTTGAATCGGTTTCGATGGGCGGCGGCGATGGCTTCAATCCGGTCGATGGGTGTGAAGTCGCCGCGCATGCTGAAAATGCCGTCGAAGATCACCGCCACCCGCTCCATGCCCGCCGGCACCTCCTCGAGGCATTTTCTCAGGCTGTCCATGTCGTTGTGGGTGTAGATGGCCTTGTTTTCGGAAGGCACATTCGCGATGCGCATGGCGCGGATGATGCTGTTGTGGTTGAGCTGATCGCCGATCCAGTAGGTCTTGGGGTTGGAAATGGCCAGCGCCAGACCGCAGTTGGCGGTGTATGCCGAGTTGAAAATTTTCGCGGCGGATTTTCCCATGAAGCGCGCGATGCACTCCTCCAGGGCGACGTGATAGGAAAAAGTGCCGTCGATAAAACGCACGGCACCAGGGCCGACGCCCAGCGCATGGGTGGCTTCATCCGCGGCCCTGATTACCTCCGGGTGGTTGGAGAGCGAAAGGTAGCTGTTGGAGTTCATGCGGATGAAATCCCGCTCGGCGCCTTGAAGCCGGTAGCGCGGCCCCTTGTCGCCCTGGGGTGGAAGGTAAGCGACGATCACCCGCTCCGGCGGTTTGGCGCGCCCCTCTGTTTTAAGGGCCTCAAGCTCCAATTCTAGCGCTTTATCGAGTGCTTCAAGCGACATGGTCTTTCTCCTGACGCAGCACTTTATTCAAACCAGAGGTGCAGGGCTATCCTATTTCATTTGCGGGTGAGAGGCCGGCAAATGAAAGCCTTCAGCCTCAAGCGCAGCGCTCCTCAAGTTCCGCGGGACCGCTCCTAAAGGCACCCATGGTGCCGCTTCCGCTTAACTTATTCCCAATTCAACACGACTTTGCCAGACTGCCCCGACCGCATCACCTCGAAGCCTTTTTCGAATTCCGTGTAGTGGAAGCGATGGGTGATGACGGGGGTGATGTCCAGCCCGCCCTGGATCATGACCGTCATCTTGTACCAGGTCTCATACATCTCCCGGCCGTAGATCCCCTTGAGGGTCAGGCTGTTGAAAATGACCGTGTCCCAGTCGATGGGTGTGTCGTGCGGCAGAAGGCCGAGCAAAGCGATCTTGCCGCCGTGGCACATGCCGGCCAGCATGTCGCGAAACGCCTGGGCGTTGCCGGACATTTCAAGCCCCACGTCGAAGCCTTCCTTCATCCCCAGTTTTTTCTGGGCATCGGCGATGGATCCTCGGCGAACGTCAAGAGCGATGGTCGCGCCCATTTTTTTGGCAATCTCCAGGCGAAAGGGGTTCACGTCGGTTATGACGACGTGACGCGCGCCGGCATGCCGGACAATGCCGGTCGCCATGCACCCGATCGGCCCAGCCCCGGTGATGAGCACATCCTCGCCGAGCACGTCGAAGGAGAGCGCCGTGTGGGTGGCGTTGCCGAGTGGGTCGAAGCAGGACAGCACATCGGTCGGGATGGCGGGGTCGCAGTACCAGACGTTGGTGACCGGGATGCAGAGGAACTCCGCAAACGCTCCCGGCCGGTTGACGCCGACCCCGCTGGTGTGCGGGCAGAGGTGCCGGCGGCCCGCCAGGCAGTTGCGGCAGCGGCCGCACACCAAGTGGCCTTCGCCGGACACGAGATCGCCGATCTTGAAGTCGTGCACGTTGTCGCCGACCGCGGCCACGCGGCCCACAAACTCGTGGCCGACGTGCATGGGCACGGGAATGGTCTTCTGCGCCCACGCGTCCCAGTTGTAGATGTGTACATCGGTGCCGCAGATGGACGTTTTCTGGATCTTGATGAGCACATCGTTGATGCCCATCTCCGGGACGGGGACGTCCTGCAGCCAAAGCCCCTGTTCCGGTCTGGCTTTGACCAGCGCTTTCATGGTGTTCATGGCCGGCTCCAGTTGAAGGAGTGAACGATGGAGAGTGATCTGCGAGCCGAAAAGGCTACCAGAAAAAAGTATGCTTTGAAGGGCTCCCCATGTCAAGCACGTTGGTTTTAAAAATAGCTGGGGGGGCTAACAGCAGAAAAAGAGGATATCTTCATGCTGGACGAACTCACATCCGACGGGGTTTAGTTGGCAGACGGCTTCTTGGCCATATTATCTTCAACTTCTAATTTGCAAAAAGCGGCCGTCTCGGGCGCTGGCGGTTGTGTCTATCCTCGAAACGGTGGCGGCCCCTGTTCGAAGAACGCAAACATTTCCCGTTTTGCGGCCCGGAGCTTCTTGAGCGACGGCTTGAGCACTATCCTGGTACCCAGCTCCTTGAAGGCAGGTTGCAGGACGTTCGCGAGGAGCTGCGATTGGACATGAATTTCCTTGGGCCGCATCCCAGGGCCGGCGAGCCGATGCAACAGCAAGCCGGGAATCCGCCCCCACATGTGTTCGATGCTTTCCGTGACAAGCAGGGTTTCCACCCCGAAGATCAGGTTGGACGGGGCGTGCAGGGCGAGCAGGATGTAACCGGCCTGCGGGCGCTCGCCCTGCTTGCCGATAGGTCCCGGGTATTGGAAAAAATCCAATTCGATGATGTCCCCCCGAGAAACCGTGCGTTTGAGTTTTTTCAAATCGCCGGAATCACACATGAGCGGCACCGGCGCTAAGTCCGGGGGTGGAATCCGTACATAGCGATCTTCCCATTCGTCGGTTTTTCCTTCCTGCGTGCGACAAGTCCGAATAAAAAAGATAGCGGTGTCTTTCCCCTGCAATAAAAACCGGTCTTCTTGCACCCGGGGCGCCACCTGCTCGAGTTGCTCCAAGGCCAGAGTCAGAAAACGAATCTCGTCAGGCTCCAACCGCCAGGGCATAAAACCCGGGCGAAAGCTTTGGAATCGAGGCCAGGCCTTTCGGCCTCGGAATTTCAGATTCAAACTGCGAAGCAACTGCCTGTCCCAATCTGCAAGGCTGTCCCGATCTTCAAACGACGCCTGTAAATGAGGGATCTCGAGGAGCAATTCGGGATACTCATCGAGGACGCCCGGTGGCGTATGCTGCAGATTGATAAACTTTGCAAGTGCCGGCGCGCCAAGATACACGGCGACGGCCATATGCTGGCCAAGGGCCCCCATCACGCTGATGAATCCGATTTCCCCGGTCTCCGGGTGCGTAATGCCGTAAACGTCGTCCTCGTTCATCCATTGCCACGGGGCCAGCTGTTTGATCCGAACGGCGGACTCAACTAATCGGGCCCATTCTCCTTGCTGAGTTGGGGGATGCTTCATGGTCGGCTCCATGCAGGTGTTCGGTGTTTCTACGTTGCCTGTCTCGGGTGGCGAAAAACGTCAGCACTTTAATCCCCCCGGCCCCCTTTTGCAAAGGGGGAGAAGGGGCTGCCGATTAATCGGTTAAATCCGAATTCATCAAAATCAGATCATGTATACCGGCGGTTTGGAGGTTTAACAAGAAAAAGAAACCTATCCGTAAGCGGGTGATCGCGGTTCTGGCTATCTCCTCATTAAGGCGGCGTGAGGTTTGTACTGGGTGGGTTCCCATGCTATCATTCCAAAAAGCCTCATGGCCCGTAACCGGGAGCGCAATATGCCTTCGAAAGACCTTTATCGTGACCTCGTTGAAAACATGCACGACGGGATTTACTTCGTGGACCGCGAGCGCCTCATCACTTACTGGAACAAGGGCGCGGAGCGCATCACCGGTTACTGCGCGGCTGAGGTGGTCGGCAAATCCTGCGCCGACAACATTCTTGTCCATGTGGACCCCTCAGGCCGCCAGCTTTGCAAAGGGTCATGCCCGCTGGTCGCCGCCATGGCCGACGGTGCGCCGCATGAAGCCGAGGTTTACCTGCATCACAAGCAGGGGCACCGACTGCCGGTGTGGGTGCGGACCTCGCCGTTGCCGACCGCTGATGGCAGATTCACCGGTGCTGTCGAAATCTTCACGGAAATCAGCTCACGCCAGGCATTGCAGGAGCAGGTGGAGGAGCTGAAGAAGCTGGCCCTTGTCGATGAGTTGACCGGCCTGCCGAACCGCCGGCATCTGGAAGCTCAATTGCATTCACGACTCGAGGAACTGCGCCGCAGCGGGGCCGGCTTCGGCCTGCTCTTCATGGACATCGACCACTTCAAGCAGTTCAACGACCGCTACGGCCATGACATCGGCGATCAGGTGCTGACCATCGTGGCGAGCACCCTTTCGCTTTCCGTCCGGCCCTTCGACACAATGTGTCGTTGGGGCGGGGAGGAGTTTGCGGGCATTTTCCCGCATACGGATGTGGCGACGCTTCTGGGAATTGCCGAGCGGCTGCGCGTCCTGGTGGCCCATTCACGCGTCAGCACCGGCATCGGCGTGTTGACGGTCACCGTTTCCATCGGCGGCACCCTGGCCAGGCCGGAAGACTCGGCGGCCGCGCTTGTCAAGCGCGCCGACACGCTCATGTACGCCAGCAAGACCAATGGCCGCAATCAGGTGACGTTAGAGGAAGCAGGTTGAGGCGCGCAGCGCTATCCTGTGTAGAGCGAAATCCCCTTTCGCCCCCTTTGGCAAAGGGGGTTGGGGGGATTTTGGAAGCGACTTCATCGTAAGGACAAAGGGCAGTTGAGGCTTGAATAATGACCATCCTTGCAGGCGACGCGGGCGGGACCAAGACGCGACTGGCTCTCTACGAGCGAACGGGACCCAGTAACCGGCACGGGCTCGAGCACCGCAGCGCGGCGGATTTTGGAAGCCGCAGCGCCGCTTCCCTCGAGCAGATCGTCCTGGAATTCCTGGAGCGGAATGACGCGGCGGGCCGGATTGAGGCGGCGTGCATCGGTCTGCCCGGGCCCGTAGTGGGCGGTTCGGTGCGGGCGACCAATCTGCCGTGGGTCATCGAAGAAAGCGCGTTCGGCGCGAACCTGGGAATACCGAAGGTGCGGCTGGTGAACGACCATGCCGCCACGGCTTCCGCCGTGCCCCTGCTGGGGCCGGAGGACCTGATCGCACTTCACCCGGGCCGGGAGGGCCGGGAGCGCCGGGTCTTCGCGGTGCTCGCCCCCGGCACCGGCCTGGGACAGGCGTATTCGGTGTTAGGCGCCGACGGTCGCCATCATCCGTTTGCATCCGAGGGCGGGCATGTGGAGTTTGCCCCGAAGGACAAACTCGAGTTCGACTTGCTCAACTACCTCAAGGAAAAGCTCCAAAAGCGTGTCAGCATCGAGCGCGTGCTGAGCGGCCCGGGCATCATGAACATCTATTCCTTCCTGCGCGACCGGTCCTACAGCGAAGCGCCCGAGGCCCTGCGTGCGGAAATCGCCGCTGCGCCCATCCCGGCTGCGGTCGTCAGCGGGCACGGCCTGAGCGGAAAATATCCCATCTGTTCCATGGCGCTGGACATCTTTGCGCGGCTGCTCGGCTCCCAGGCCGGGGACGTGGTGCTGACGTACCTGAGCACCGGCGGGCTGTTTCTGGGCGGCGGGATTCCTCCGAAGGTGGCGGCGAAACTGCAGGAAGGCGGGACCGTTGAGGCCTACCTCCGTAAGGGCCGCCTGTCGCCGCTCGTGGAGATGACGCCGCTTCACATCATCAAGAACGACCGCACCGCCCTGCTGGGCGCCGCTGCTATCGCCGCCAGCCTGTAGGCTGTTGATAAACGCCCATCTGCGGCGTTATGCTCGCCCCTCATCATTGCGGCGTGCGCAACGTGCGCCTCATTCCTCGGGATGTCGCATGCCGTTGTCGGCGGAACCATGTTCAGCCGGTGAACCCGATGCGCTTCAGCTTTTCACGCAAGGTCTTGCGGTCGATGCCCAGGATTTTCGAGGCCCGGCTCTTGTTGCCCTCCATTTTGTCCAGCACATGCCGAACGTATTCGGCTTCCACCTGTTCGAGGGTTCGGTCCAGGCCCTGCTCCTCGGCAAAACAATCGGAGCGCATGCCGGCGGGAAGGTCCGGGGCGTCGATAATGTCACCCTCTGCCATGGCCATGAGCCGCTGCACGAGGTTTTCCAGCTCGCGCACGTTTCCCGGCCATGGGTAACGGCTCAGGCTTTCCAGTGCCCGGTCCGTGTATTGGGGCGCCGCCCGGCCCATCTCGCCGGCATACTTGGCGCTGAAATAACGTGCCAGCAACAGCACGTCGGTGCCGCGGGTTCGCAGCGGCGGTAGCTCGACGTTGATCACGTTCAGGCGATAGAAGAGATCCTCGCGGAAGCGACCCCCTGCAATCAGGCCTTGGAGGTTCTTGTTCGTGCCGGCAATAATGCGCACGTCCACTTTCTGGTAACGGGCGGAGCCGACCATGCAGATCTCCTTTTCCTGCAGGACCCGCAGCAGTTTGACTTGCATGGCCAAGCTGGTTTCCCCCACCTCGTCCAGGAAGATCGTCCCCTTGTTTCCGGTTTGGAAAAAACCGGCCCGGGTCTCCGTGGCGCCGGTGAAGGCACCTTTGACGTGGCCGAACAATTCGCTTTCTAGCAAGCCTTCGGGAATGCCGCCGCAGTTGACCGGGACGAAGGGGTGGGAGGCGCGATCGCTTCGGTAGTGGATGGCCCGCGCGACGAGCTCCTTGCCGGTGCCGCTTTCTCCGGTGATGAGCACGTTAGCTCGGATGGCAGCGGCCTTTTCGATGGCATGGAAAACGGCCTGAATGGCCTCGGATTCGCCGATGATGCCGGAAGGCGCGGGTGCCGTCGGCGGGCCCAGAATTCTCCGACGTTGTTTGGTAAGAGTGGTTTCTACCGCGTCAAGTAGCTCCTTCTTGGTGAACGGTTTGGCGAGATAATCCTCGGCGCCCAATCTGACTGCCTCCACGGCTCCGCCGATGGAGGGGTACCCTGTCACCATCAGGATGCCGACCCCTTTGTAATTGGAACGGATATGGCGGATGAGGTCCAGGCCGCTCACCCGCGGCATTTTCATGTCCGTAACCACCAGGTCGAAGGCCGTGTCTTTCATCAGGCGGGAGGCTTCTTCGGCGCTCAAGGCGGCAATAACCGTGTGCCCCGCCGGTCCGAGATGCCGCTTCATCAGCTCGAGCGCATCCGCCGAGTCGTCGACCACCAGGATGGTGGCGCCCGCGGGCACTGCCGGGTTCGGGCTCTTTGGTTTCATAGCGGTTGCTCGCGTTTCACCGGCAGGTACACCTTGAATTCGGCTCCTTTACCGGCTTCGCTGAAGACCTTGATTCGTCCGCGGTGGGATTTGACAATACCATGAACCACCGACAGCCCCAATCCTGTTCCCATATCCACATCCTTGGTGGTGAAAAACGGCAGGAAGATCTTGTCTTTGACGTCCTCCGGGATTCCCGGCCCGGTATCCCGGACCGAGAGAACCACCTCTTCCGCACGGGCCTGCGTGGCGATGGTCAACAGGCCTTCCTTTTCCATGGCGTGGATCGCATTGATGCAAAGGTTCATGATGATCTGCCGGATCTGTGATTCATCGGCCAGGATGTCGGGGAGCGAGTCGTCGAGCTGGGTCTGAACCTTTATGCTCTGTTCTCTTAATCGGGCCTGGAAAAAGGTGACCACCTCCTGGACGAGGCGGTTGACGCAGACCTTGCCCTGTTTGGGTGTGATCTGCCGGGCGAAGATGAGTAATTTGCGCACAACTTCACGGGCGTGCAGGGCCGAGGACTCGATGCGCGCCAGATCGCTTGCAGCCTGTGGCGGCATGCCGGGCATCTCTTTCAGGAGTTCGGCAAATCCCAGGATCCCAGTCAGCGGCTCATTCAGCTCATGGGCGACCCCGGCCGCCAGCTTGCCGATGGTGGCCAAACGGTCGGCATGCCGCAGCTGATCCTGCAGCCGCGCCTGCTCGACCTCGGCCTGCCGGCGCTCGATGATCAGAGCGATTTCCCGTGCGACCGAATCCAGCAGACGGCGCTCTTCGGCCAGGAAGGCGCCTTCATCCAGCTCGGGTCGGGGCTCTATATACACAACCTCGACCATCCCCCGCTTAACGTCTCCGGCCACGATTTCCGCGCGCTGCGAATACACGGACTCGCGGAAACCGGGGGTCTGGAAGGTGTTGGTGTCGAGCACGATCCGGGCCTGGGTAATTTCCGGGTACAAATAGGCCGGCGGCAGCAGTTCGACCGCCTGCTGCAGGAAATGACCCTCGCTACGGTCGGCGCTCACCGCCAGGTTGGCGATGTTGTACATGCAGGTCAACTCCTTGACCCGTTCCCGCAGCTCGAACCGCGAAAGGTTGTGGCTCAGCGAAAGCCCGATGATGTTGGCCAGGCGGGTGAGAAGGTCGCGGGAAGCGTCGTCTGCACGCCTGGCCTTTTGAAAGGACAGCGCCACGATGCCCGCGACGGATCGACCGGAAGGCAGCAGGAGGAAGACATGCCGTATGGGTTCCGCTGCCGGGCTCTTGAGAGGAGGCACCCGGCCGCCGGGGCACATGAATACAAATTTTTTATAACCGGCCTTGAGCGGTTCCCTTGACTTCAGGCCGTTGACCATCCCGGCCGGGGCGGTCTCGATGACATCGAAAAAGGTCCTATCGCCAGGGTCCTTTTCCCTCCAGCCCGATACGGACGGCAAGCGGCCGCTCAACGCCTTGGCGTGCAGGAGTTTGCCCTTCTCTTCGCAAACGATCTCTACGGCGCGGCACCTGAAGAACCGCAGCAGCGTCGCCGCAACCCCCTTCAGGATCTCGAGGGTCATGCGCCCCTCGCCGGCCGACGAGAAAATGTCGTTATAAAGCCGCCGGAAGTCCTGGTAGGTTCTGGCGGAAAGTCGCTCGACGGGGCCACTGAATTTTGTGTCGGGGCGCGTCGGCATTCAGCTTACAATGCACCAGTGAAGTGGTTTGGTAACTATAGAGCACGTCCAAAGGTAGACGCAGGCTCTTTCAAAAGGGTGGCATACACGTCGTTATTTGAGCATTTCGAAAGGGCCTGCAACACCACCATTGAGTGCCGGAAAGGGGTAAAAAACCAAGTCAGACGCGGCCACGCAGCTTAGCCGCCTGCGCCACCCGCTCGACGGCGATCATGTACGCGGCATCGCGCATGAAAACCCCGCGCTTTTCGGCCAAGTCGGCCATGGCATGGAAGGCCCTGGTCATGGTTGCGTCCAGGCGATTGAGAACCTCGTCCTTTTCCCAGAAAAAGTTCATGTTCGCCTGAACCTGCTCGAAGTAGGAGCACGTCACCCCGCCGGCGTTGCAGAGGAAATCCGGGATGACAAAGACCTTGCGTTGCTTCAGCACCGGATCGGCATCCGGAGTGGTCGGGCCGTTGGCGCCTTCGGCGATCAGCACGACGCTGTCCGCGATGTGGCGCACGGTTTCCGCATTGATTTGGTTTTCGAGGGCGCAGGGGACGAGAATGTCCACGCGCTGCTTGATCCAGTCCTCGCCGGGAATGACCTCGTAGCCGGCATCCGCGGCCTTCTGCCGGTCGATGGCGCCGTAGCTGTCGGCGATGGACACGAGAAAATCCGGGTCGACGCCTTCCGCCTTGCGGTAGGTGTAGGCGGCGTTGTCGCGGCCGTCCCAGCAGGAGACACTCACGGCCCTGCCGCCGGCCTGCGTGAACCAGCGCAGAGCGTACTGGGCGACGTTGCCGAAGCCCTGGAAGGCCGCGGTCATACCCTTCGGGTCGCGGCCCAGACGCCTCAACGCCTCGCGCACGCAGTACATGACCCCAAAGCCGGTCGCCTCCGTACGCCCCAGGGAGCCTCCCATCCCGATCGGTTTGCCGGTGATGAAGCCGGGGTAGTGCCCACCGGCCAGGGTCTCGTACTCGTCGAGCATCCAGAGCATGTGCTGGCTGTTGGTCATGACGTCCGGCGCCGGCACGTCTAAAAACGGTCCCACGTTTTTGAACACCTGGCGCACCCACCCGCGGCAGATCTGCTCCTGCTCGCGGGGTGATAACTTGCGCGGGTCGCAGATGACGCCTCCCTTGCCGCCGCCGAGCGGGATGTCGACCAGAGAGCACTTCCACGTCATCCAAGTCGCGAGCGCACGCACGGTGTCCGCGGTCTCCTGGGGGTGGAACCGGATACCGCCCTTGGCCGGGCCGCGCAGATCGTTGTGCTGCACCCGAAAGCCGCGGAAGACCTTTACGGACCCGTCGTCCATGCGCACCGGGATGGTGAAATGGAACTCGCGCATCGGCCAGCGCAGCAGTTCGCGCACCCCGGGCTCCAGTCCGAGTGTTTCGGCTATCTTGTCGAACTGCGCCTGGGCCATTTCAAAGGCATTGAATTTTTCACTCATGATCAAACCCCTTGATGTCGAAAGTGTTTCCTGTTTTCAAAGACATTCACCAGCAGCGGCAGACGCCTTCTGCCCGCAACTGGGTTTCAATTTAGCGTCTCTTTTGTTCAAATGCAAAAAGATAATGGTGTCGTCACGTTCAAAACGGGCAGTTATAACTCCCGGCTCACTCCGGCCTATATTAAGGATGTCGACGATCCGAACCCGAACCGGTTTCTCACCCGGAGCCGGCCCCTCAGCGGTATTCCTCGCACATCCAGACGCCGCCGGTGGGTTTGGGCAAGTTGCAACCCCTCAGGTTCTCGCAGTTGATGCAAAGGCCCAGCAGTGAGTCGTCGCTCTCCGACTGCGCTTCGGCGGATGCGCAGGTTTTTTTCACCACCCTGAGGCAGGGCTTTTCCGAAAGGCCGCATTCGTAAAGCTCGCACTCCAGAATGGGGGAGCAAGCCTTCCCGAGGAAAGCGCAATCGCCCTGATGCTTGCAGTTCGAGCAAAGGCTTCCCTGAATGAGCTGTTCCATCTGCATCCGAGCTCTGTCATCGTACTCATCTCCTCGTTGGTCGACACCGTAAGTAACCTTGAATTTTTTGTTGGCCATTTTCGTGCTCCTTTGTTGGTCGGTTTCTTGTTGAAGCGGCGGCCTGCGCCGCGTTCCTGCAATGCGTATTGCAGGTGGCGTACCAAATACTCAGGCCGGTTTTTCGGCAACTCCGCCGAGGGGGCATGGGGCCGGTATTATAGCCAATTTTTCTTTCCAGGAGTCACCGGAGCCCTACTTCTTCAAAGCTCACCCCTGCGGTTTTACATGGGGAAATACTCCCCAGTGGAGAATTTCGCACCGGCTGAATTCGCGAGGCACAGGCACACCCTGCCCGGCCGCGGGTCACCGATGCTATTACGGCCGGTCCAAAACGAGAACAGACCCGACCAAGGGGATCTGGTACGAGGCTTGCTTTGCTGGGCACCAGCGACGTATAAGATTCTATGGCCTGCCGGAGGTGGCCCCATGTTGGACATCGATTCCCTTCAGCATCGCTTCGACACGTTTCGCTCCCTGATGAACAGCCGCATCCGTGAAATCCTTCTTGTCTCCAGCGTTTACGACGGCTACATCATCGAAGAGGACGGCACTTTAGAGGAGCGCATCTGGCAGCAATACGCGGACCGCGGTCTGTCCACGGTTCCGCGAATCCGCAAGGTCTCCAGCGCCGAGCGGGCCTTGGATGTGATCCGGTCGGAGCCGATCGACCTCGTGCTCGCCATCGTGCACGAAGAAGCCGAATTGGCCTTTGATCTGGCGCTGAAGGTCAAGGCGATCCGGGAAGAACTGCCCATTGCGTTGCTGGCGACAGACCCCTCTTTTCTCGTGCGACTCGAGGGCTGCGAAAGATCCCAAGGAGTGGATCGCATCTTCCTCTGGCAGAACGACCCCACCCTGCTCGTCGCCATCATCAAGTACTTCGAGGACAAGGCCAATGTCGATCACGATACCCGTGTCGGCGGTGTGCGCCTGGTGCTGTTGGTTGAGGACTCCGTTGCGCACTACTCCACTTTTCTGCCGGCCATCTACACCGCCATCATGGTCCTTACCCGGCGGTTGATCGACGAGGGCCTGAACCATCTGCACCGGCAGCTGCGGATGCGCTCGCGGGCCAAGGTTGTGCTGGCTGGGAGCTTCGAGGAGGCCGTCGAGGTTTACCGGCGCTACCGGCCTTACATCCTGGGCGTCATCACCGACGTACGCTTCATCAGGGGCGGCCGCTTGGACGACGAGGCCGGCTTCGATCTTGTCCGCATGCTGCGCCAGGACATGCGCGAACTGCCGATCTGCATCCAATCCGCCGACCCGGAGAAAAATCGGGGCCGGGCCGAGGAGCTGCAAACCTATTTCATCGACAAGAACTCCAGCAGGCTGATGGAAGACCTCCAGCGGTTTCTGCGGGAGTACATGGGTTTCGGCGATTTCATTTTCCGTATGCCTGACGGCCGAGAAGTCACCCGGGCGGGAAACCCGCGCGAGCTGCTCGACCGCCTGCGGGTGGCGCCGGCCGAATCGATCCTGCACCATGCCGAAAAGCAGCACTTTTCGCACTGGATGATGGCGCGCACCGAGATCAAGATCGCCGAACAGCTCTACCCGAAGCACGCGGAGGACTTTCGAGACGCCGAGGAGCTGCGCCGTTTCCTGATCCACGTGATCGAGACCGTGCTTTACGAGAAACAGAGCGATATCATCACTCGCTTTACCCCCGGCCACAACCCACTGGAACTCCAGTTCCTGCGCTGCGGTGAAGGGTCTCTCGGCGGCAAGGCGCGAGGCATAGGTTTTCTGCGTTACCTGCTCTCCCGGCTCGAAATCCGGCAGTTGTTTCCCGACCTGGCTATTCAGATCCCCCCGACCTTGGTCATCTGTTCAAACGAATTCGTGCGGTTTCTCGAAGACAACCGACTGTGGGACGCTGCCCTGAAGGGCGCCCTCGCGTATCCCGAGCTCCAGCAGCGCTTCCTGCAGGGGAAACTCCGCGATGAGATGATCCAAGATTTGCGAGCCTATCTTCAGACCGTCCGCGAGCCCCTGGCCGTGCGCTCCTCGAGCATTCTGGAGGATTCCCACAACCTGCCGCTGGCCGGTTTGTATTCCACCTACATGCTGCCCAACAACGACGACACCCTGGACCAGCGCCTCTGGTCCCTGCTGTCCGCCGTAAAGCTCGTGTGGGCGTCCACCTTCGGTGAAAACCCGCGGGCCTATTTCCGGCAGACGAGCTACCGCCTTGAGGACGAGCGCATGGCCGTGGTGGTTCAGACCCTGGGCGGCTGTCACCGCGGGGATTATTTCTACCCCACCTTTTCCGGTGTGGCGCAGTCGCACAATTTCTACCCCATCTCCTACATGAAACCCGAGGACGGTGTGGCCCAGATTGCCCTTGGGCTTGGAAAAACGGTGGTGGAGGGCGGGCCCATCGTGAGGTTCTGCCCCCGCTACCCGATGCTGCTGCCGCAGTTCGCCGACATGCGCGACTGGCTGTACTTCACCCAGAAGAGCTTCTATGCGCTCGACATGCAGCCCATCCGCGAGCCGCGGGACCCGGCCACGATTGACCGGATCAAGCTGCTGCCGCTCTCGGTGGCGGAGAGCCAGTGGGTGCTGCAGAAGGTGGCTTCCGTCTACCAGGCCGACAGCGGCCTGCTGGTGGACAGCTTTTTCTACGACGGTCCCCGGATCGTCACCTTCCAGAAAGTGTTGCGCGACCCGCGCCTGAAATTCGGCGAGCTGCTCAGCAGCCTGCTTTCCATCTGCGAGCGGTCGATGCGGATCCCCGTTGAAATTGAATTTGCCTGCGATCTGCCCGAAGAGCAGCGGCCCGTGTTCTACCCCCTGCAGCTCAGGCCCATGGCTTCAAAGCAGCGCTGGGAGAGGGTCGAGGTTTCCACCAGCCACAAGGAGCAGGCGTTCTGCTACTCGAACATGGCCCACGGCAACGGGTTTTATCACGGCATCCATGACCTGGTGTACGTCAAGCCGGAGGTGTTCGACATCTCCAAGACACGGGAGATCGCCAGAGAGATCGGCGACCTGAACAAGGTGCTGGTCGATGAAGACCGGTCCTATGTTCTCATCGGTTTCGGGCGCTGGGGGTCGACCGACCCCTGGATGGGCATCGGCGTCGGCTGGGCGCAGATTTCAGGGGTGAAGGTATTGGTGGAGGTGGGCCTTCAGGGGTTCAACGTGGATCCGGCCCAAGGGACCCATTTTTTTCAGAACGTCACATCGCTCAACATCGGCTGCCTGTCCGTGCCTTACGGTTCGGATGCCTTCATCCACTGGGAACGGCTGCATCAGGTTGAATCGTCCCGCGAAACAAAATACCTGCGTCTCCTGCGATGGAGCCGGCCCCTGGACATCTGCATCGATGGCCGCGGGGGGGAAGCCCTGATCGTCCTGCCCGCCGGCCACCCGGAACAGGTTTGACACCGTGAATAAGACAACGCACACGCCATTCACCCATAGCGGCTTCGCGGTGCACCCCCTGACTCCCAAACGCTGGCCCGACTTCGAGACACTGTTCGGCGACCACGGCGCTTACGGCGGATGTTGGTGCATGTGGTGGCGTTCGACGCGGCGCGAGTTCGAGGAGCGCAAGGGCGAGGGCAACCGTCGGGCCCTGAAGGCAATCGTTGATGCCGGGAAGGTGCCGGGTATCCTATCCTATCTGGGAAAGGAACCGGTGGGCTGGTGCTCGGTGGCGCCGCGGGAGGAGTTCAGTTCGCTGGAGCGCTCGCCGGTGCTGAAGCGTTTGGACGACCAGCCGGTGTGGTCGATCGTTTGTTTCTTCGTGGCTAAGGGCTATCGCGGCCAGGGGGTCGCCGAAGCCCTCATCGGCGGTGCTCTGGATTATGTGAAGAACCGGGGCGGATCCATCGCCGAGGCGTACCCCCCCCCGCCGAAGAAAACCCCGCTCGCCCCGGTGTCGAGCTTCATGGGCCTGCCCGCGATGTTCGCCCGCGCAGGGTTCGTGGAATGCGCCCGGCCGTCCCGAAGCAAATGGATTATGCGGTGCCCCATCATCTGAGCCGATCTTCTGGCCGGAGCGGTCACGGTCACAGTGGGGTTTTAATTTGACAAAAGCCCCCCCACCCTGCGAAAATACCTCCCAAATACCATGCAAAAGGAGGTGATGAACAAAGAGTCCTGCTTCTGAGGCTTAGGGTAACCGCAAACCTTTGGGAAAGGAGTTTGCCATGGCCGAGACAGAGCAAAAATCTGGACTCGAATTTCTGAAAAACTGGGGTGCGGGGTTGACTCGTTGGACGGAAAAATACATTCCGGACGCTCTCGTCATCGTATGGATTCTCACCATCGTTACGTTCATCATGGCCCTCATCTGGGGGGATGTGGGTGTTCCCAAGGCAATTCAAGCCTGGGGAAACGGGTTCTGGGCATTGCTGGGCTTCGCCATGCAGATGTGCCTGATCATGATGACCGGTTACATCCTCGCCTGCTCTCCCCCCGTGCGATGGCTTCTGAACGGCATTTCCGGCTGGGCCAACAAGGACAAGCCCTGGCAGGCGATCGTGATCATGGCCCTGTTTTCCATGATCAGTGCCTGGCTCCAGTGGGGCATCAGCTTGATCGGCAGCGCCATGCTCGCCCTCTACATCGTGAAGAACAACCCGAAAGTGGACTACCGCCTCTTGGTGGCGGCGGCCTACTTAGGCTTGGGCTGCACCTGGCATGCCGGTCTTTCGGCCTCAGCCCCCCTGCTGGTCAACACCCCGGATAATTTCCTCATCAAAGGGGGCTATCTTAACGAAACTATAAGCACCAACCTGACCATTTTCTCTCCTTTCAACCTGATTTTGCTGCTGATCATTATCGTCGTCATCACTGCCCTGATGGCACTCATGCACCCTTCCGAGAAGAACACCTTCAAGGTTAAACCGGAGCTGATGAACCAGCTGAAACTCTATGAAGCCCCGCCGCGGCCGAAGGAGGTGAAAGACTTCTCCACTTGGGCCAACTGGTGGTGGGGTTGGAACGTCATCGTCGCCGTCGCCGGATTGTGGTGGCTGGGGTGGAAAATGAGCCAAGTCGGTTTTGCCAAGGCCATCAACCTCGACAACATGAACCTGTTTTTCCTCATTTTGGGCGTGCTTTTTCACTGGAGACCTTGGAGTTTTTTGAAGGCTGCCGAAGACGCCGGTAAAGCCATTTGGGGCATCGTCATCCAGTTCCCCTTCTATGCCGGAATCTTCGGGCTCTTCAAGTTTACAGCCCTCGCCACCGTGTTCGCCAAGGCCTTCGTCGCTGTTTGCAGCGGCGGCACCTTTCTGCTGGTCACTTACTGGTATGCGGGACTGCTCAATTACCTTATCCCTTCCGGTGGCTCCGAGTGGGCCGTCACCGCGCCCTACCTGTTGCCTGCGGCCAAGGAACTCGGCGTGGCGGCGCACAAGACGGTGGTGGCCTACGCGTGGGGGGACATGCTAACTGACATGATTCAACCGTTTTGGGCCATTGCCATGCTCGCCGTGGCCAAACTCGAATTCCGGGAGATCATGGGCTGGCTGCTGCTCGTCTTTTTCGTTTATGCCACTATCACTTCCGTGGCTTTCCTGATCTATCCCTTTATATGAGCCGAACCCCCCGCCTTTTTCCGCCATCCGGGAAATGGGCGGGGGCGTTTTTTCGAGCCCATCCCGAAAGGCCTCGAGTTCAGGGCGCCAGCAACTTTATTTTATGTCAGCCGCTACGGCCTGCTCCGATCGCCTTTGGCTCAGCCTAATTGGGCATTCCAGCTGTTTTGACTTCTGTTCGACAAACGACTCTACGCACCAGACTTCTTGATTTCCGCGAAAATTTTCACCCTTGATAGCCATAGCGGCAATGTTGCATAACATATATTGCTTTGAACAATTTTCATTCTTACTATCACCTCATGAAAAATTAACCCCTCGTCAAAGGTACTCCCATGAATCGGTGCCGCAAATTTCACATCTCAAGCGCTGCAGCAATACTCTTGATTGCGGAGCTGATTGTCGTCGGCTGTTCAGGGGCGAACCGCGGAGGTCTCAGGAACAGCCGCGAGGCCGGCCGAGCCTTCGAGACCTTCCACGCCGACGCCAACTACCGCTATTGGTATTACAACCAGGAAAACAACCCCTACGCGGTGGTTGGGTTGCAACAGCCATACCGAATCGAGGACATCAACTGGAAGGAAGTGGACCCCAACTCCAAGACCTTCGAGAAAGTGATCGGGCTGGTGCAGAGTTTTCCGGTAAGGGGCTCTTTCACGTATGGGGCCTACATACTGGATCCGCAGGCGCAGCAGATCGGGATGTGGTATTCGAGTCTGAATGCCGGTATCAAGGTCAACCCTGAAACGAATGTGGTTTCCATCAACACCGCCATGCCCTGGGTCGACAACGGTGGGTGGTATGGCAGCGGGGTCGGTGTCGGCATCGGTTCAGGCGGCGGCGGCATCGGGGTTCAACTAGGCTTTTAAAAAAGCCCTTTGCGGCGACCCGGGTCAGAAGAGCAGGTGTTGACACAATAATGAATGATAAATGAAGCGGATGATCGTGAACATTTCCGCAGCCATTAGGCCTGTCATGTATAGAAAACATTTTTTTGTTATGGCGATCCTTGGCGCAGCACTTGCTGTCGCTTGTACGATGGCGAACACCGGAAGCATTCAAACCAGTGCCGAGGTCACCCGGCAGTTTGAGGGCCTGCAGGTCAATCCCAACTACAGATACTGGTATTTAAATCAGGAGAACAATCCTTTCGGAGTAATCGGGCTCGATCGTGAGTATGGATTTGCTGGCGGTCCTGTTTGGAGGGCGGTTGAGTCGGATTCCCCGATTTTCAGGAAGGTGGTGGGCTTGGTGGAGTCGTTTCCGGTTGCAAGCTCCCTGACAACGGGGTACACGATCTTTGAGCAGCAGGGACGCCCCATCGGGGTTTGGTATTCCAGCATCGGCCTCGGGGTAACCATTGATCCTGCCACCAAGACAGTTTCGCCAGCAACGACGACACCTTGGAAAAGCCCCTTCTAAATGCAGGGACGCGTCGCCGGGAATATCCGCGGTCAAAATCAGGGATAAGGCAATGACTGAAAAATCCACCTTTGAAAAAGTCACGCGGTCGGAGAAGATCCTTTACGGTCCGCGCAAGCTTCTGTTGTGCGGCTTTGGTGCAGAGAGCCAGAAAAAATTCGACACGATTCTGGGGATGGCCGGCTTGTCCGATGTACCGAAGGTTTGGGTGACCACGGAGCAGGGGGCGGCGCCGCTGGCCGGCTTGCTCGAGCTTGCCGCCGGCAGCGGGGCGGGGACATCCTCGAACCTGCCGCGGGCCGTCATCGTCGCCGGCATCACCGAGGCCCAGTTGATCGGCCTGATGACCGTCTGCAAGAAGTCCGGCATGCAGCAGGCCCTCTGGGCGGTGCTCACCCCCGTTTCAGAGAAATGGACGGTTCAACAGCTTCTTGCCGAGTTGTCCCGCGAACGCGAAGCGCTTCAGAAAAAAAAGTGATCAAGGCCAACACCCTTATAGACGGATAAGGCGCGCAGCCGTAGAGTTTTAAAAAAATGAGTGGGTGGAGCCGGCCCCGGTTTCACCCGGTTGTTTTTATCGGACAATGCTGAGAACCACGTTGCCTTCCACAGATCCTTTTTTGACCGGGTGCTGCTCCTGGCCGGTGGCCATGGGGACCTGCTCGTACACGTAGCGATACGCCTCGTCCACCGTGATCATGGAATCTCGGTCCATGTCGGCTTTGCCACGCAATCCCTCCAGCAGGTAATACGTGAAGACCCCGTGTTGCAGCTCGTCCTTTTCGACGCTGACTTCGTTGGCGGAGCTGGCGGTGATGATCACCTTGCCGCGGCCGCCCACCACCCGTTCCAAAAACCCGTCGCCGATGTTGGCGCGCATGCCGGCGACGCTGATGGTCCGTCCACCGCTGCCGCCGCTGTAGCAGGCGTCCGCGATGAAGACCAGCCGCTCCGAGCGGATGCGGTTCAGGATGCGGCCGACCTCCACCATGGGCATGGCCGTGGTGTAGAGATCGGCCGGGTCCGTGTCGAAGGGCAGCAGGTACTTTTCCAGGCCGTCGCCGTCCAGGCTGGCGGCATCCCGCTCGGTGGCCCCGTGGCCGGCAAAAAAGATGATGACCATGTCGTTTTCGCGGGCTGCGTTCTTGATGCGGGTGCCGAGAGTGCTGCGCAGGTTGACCAGGCTCGCCTGTTCGTTGGTCAATAAAGTCACATTTTCAGCCGGGACCCGGTTTTCCTCCACCAGCAGACGGTAGAAGGCCTCAGCGTCGTTGACCGCATACTTCAGCTTGGGCAGCCGCGGGTAGTCGTTGATGCCGACCACCACCGCCCAGACATTGCGGCGTTTCGGTTGATAGTGAACAAAAAGCGTCTTCTCCGAGACCAGGTCGTCAGTGTCGGTCACCACCACCCGCAGGTGGTTGTAGCCTTCGTCGAGTTGAATCTTGCGGTCGAAGTTCAGCCGGCGGGGGGCGCTGCTGCCCACCTGCCGGATGCCGCGTTCGGCGGAGGCTTCGAGGAGGCGGCCATTGAGAAAAACCTCGAGGCTCTTCAAACCCTGCTTGCCTTCCACCGCCCCGGTTAGGCGTACGCTTCCGACTTCAACCTGCTGGCCGTCCTCCGGGCTGGTGATGAGCAGAAGCGGGGGAGCCTTGCCTTCGGCTGCGATCTTGCTCATGCGCTCTTTTTCCTTGCGCTCTTTTTCCAACTCTTGGGTGAGCTGGACGGACCTGGCTTTCTCCACCTGGAGCTGATGGTTCAGCCGGTCCAGCTGCGCCTGCCGGGCGGTGAGTTCGGCCAGCTTGTATTCGAGTTCCCGCTGCTGCTGCTGGCGCTCCGCCGGCTTGGGCCCGTCTTTCTGGGGGACGGCCTGCTGGAGGGCCTGGATTTTTTCCTTGGTCTGATTGATCTCCATGGCGGTTTGCATCCGGGCGGCAGATAGGTCACGGACCTTGTCCGCCCGCATGTAGGCCTGGGTGATGCCTGGGTGATCCGGGTGGCGCTCGTGCAGTTTCTGCAGGAATTCGGCGATTTGGGCGTAGTCGTCGGTTTGCCAGGCGATGATGATCGCATCCAGATAGCCGAGGTTGTCCTTGAAGTTCTGATCCATGAACCCGAGGCTCAGCCGGCCGGACCCGATCGAGACAAACGTATCCCCCACCTCGTTGACAAACACCGGGGTTTGGGGGCCGTTGCCGATCACCTTGACGAAGCGCCGGTCGCTCGGCCCCCGGCCGGCATCTGTGGGATCAAGAAACACCCGGCCCTTGGCCATGATGGAGTAAAGCCGACCGGGCGCAAGGTCGACCCCCGTGTCGATGCGTTCATAAGAGCTGTAAACCCGCACGGCCCTGATGTGACCGACATACGACGGGGTTTCATTGCGGGGGTAGACCTCGGCTGCCGCCGGCGCTTCCTTCTGCCCGGAGTCCTTTGCGGCTGCGGTGTACCCGGCTGAAGGCTTGGACCACATGGAGCAGCCGGTTGCTAGGTATAGAAAATACGACATTCCAATTAGCAGGAATGATTTGGCCTTGATGTTTTTCCCCAAGTTGATGCTCATTTGGAACGTCCCCCTAAAAGCCTTAAAAGCGGTCGCAAACCGCAAGGGTTAGCAGCCGCTTCTAATTTTTCGGGTTAAACCGGTATTGCGAGTCTGATCAATCGCCATTATGGCGAAAAATCCGTGCGTGATCAACCCTCAAGTCAATCTTTCATATAACTATTTGTTATCATGTTATTTTTCTGATAAGCAGAAGGGTGATATCGTCGGCGGGCGAGCCCTTTCCCACATGCGCGTTCAACGCTGCGATTACGGTGTCCAGAAGTGTCTGGGCAGCGACACTGTTCTCCGACACCAGACTGACCAATCGCTGTTTCGAGAAATGCGCCCCCCTGCTGTCATCGGCATCGGTGACTCCGTCCGTGTACAGGACGAGGCAGTCTCCGGCCTCAAGCACGATCGATTCCGTCTTGTAAGGGGCATCGGGCATCACCCCGACGGCCAATCCGGTGGTCTTGAGATAAGCGGCCGGACGTCCGCTGCGGAGGAATAGAGGCAGTTCATGTCCGCCATTGACGTAGGTGAGTTGGCCGGTGGTCGGGTCCAGAATGCCCAAAAAGAGGGTCGCGAACATCCCGGCGTCCCCGTGGTTGTTCGCGATGTAGTCGTTGGTCTGTCGGACCGTCTCCAGTGCCATGGTCTGAGACCATCCCGCCGGGTCGCTCGGCTCCACACTCAGGCGGTCGGCGCTTTGCAAGGCAAACGCTCGTATCAGGCTGCGGGTCAGGGCCATGAAAAGCGCCGAGCCCACCCCGTGATCACAGACATCGGCAATCACAATACCCAGGCAGCGGCCGCCGGCCAGTTCAAAGACATCGTAGAAATCGCCGGAGACCTGAAGCGCGGGCTGAAAATGGGCGGCGATTTCCCAGCCGGGGGGTGTCGGCAGAGTGGCCGGGAGAAACCCGGTTTGAATCTTGCGGCCGATTTCGAGCTCATGCTCGGCGAGTTGGCGGGCCCGTTCGATTTCAGCGCGAACCCGGGCGTTTTCAAGGGCATGCCACGTAGACAAGCCGGCCCATCCCAGAACCATGACGATGAGCGGTTTTACCACCGGCACCAGAAGGTTCCACTGCAGGAAAACCAGCCCCGCTGAGGTTGCCAAAAGCGCGCCGAGGCCGGCGGTGCCCCCGGCGCTGACAAGCGCCGAACGGTGGAAGGACATTGCCGTGACAGCCAGAAGCAGGAGGATCTCGATCGCCGTCGTTGCCGCGCCCGGAAGCTCCCGGATGAAGCTGTCGGTCAGGATGGTGTTGACGGCGTTTGCGTGAACTCCGCTCAGAGGGTATGCCTCGTCGATCGGCACCTGCCCCATGTCCGCTGATCCCGTGGAGATGTCAGAGAGGAGTACGATTCGGCCCCCAAGCTCATCCTGGAAGTCCTCGAGCAAATCCTGGTCATCCGAGGCAAAGTAGATGTCCGAAAAGTTGTAGTGCTTCATCCGGCCCCAGGGGCCGGCGAAGTTGATGCGCATGCAGCCGCGCCGGTCCACCGGCAGGGTGAGATTCATTTTTTGGGAGCTGCCTCCACGGACGGCGTCACACAATATTATAGACCCAGGGCCAAGCACCACCCGGTCGGGGGGGACCTTCAGGAAGTCGCACACGGATTTCAGCGCAAAGCTCGGGTAGAAGCCGTCTTCAAACCGCACGAGGAGCGGCAAGCGCCGGATAACGCCGTCCGGGTCCGGGGAGAGGGTGAGAAAGCCGGTGCCCAGCGAGAGCTCCGCGAGCGGAAGCAGGGTGATCAACGGGTCGATACCGGAATAGTAGCGGGCGGAATCCGGCGAGGCCTTTATCTTCCACGCTGTTCGCCTGAGGTAATCGCGGCCGGCTGGGTCTTCAGCCTCATCGGCGCGGCCCGGGGCCGCAGACAGCCGGAATGCCATTCCGAAAACCACATCACGGGACTCCCGGGTCGCGTCCATCAGAAGCCGGTCGTTTTCGGCGCTGGTCTCGCCTGCGAAGATGACATCGCACATCTGCACGGCGACTTTCATCTTCCCCAGGTTGTGGATCACCCGGGCATAGTGGGCGCGGGTGGGATGATAATCTTTCAGGGCGCGCAGGCTGGTGTTGTTCAGGTCCACATGGACGACGGCCTCATCGTAGGGCGGGGCAAAAGCGGGGATCGAGGTTCTCAGGCTGAGAAACTGGTCGTTCAGCCTCTCCTTCCAGGTGTTGAAGGCCACCGGAAACAGAAGAGAAAGAAGATTGACCGCTGCAAAAATAACGGCAGCCAGCAACAGCGGCCGGACCCATCTGGTGCGGTCATTTGTGATCAATGGTGAAGGTCCTGGAGTAGAACCCGGGCGCCGTGACTTCGGCCGCCAGCGAGGTGATGTCCGGGACGGCCGTAGAACTCGACGGCTGCTGGCCGCGCAGGCTTCCCCCGATGCGCACGGGTTTCTCCGCCGGCGTGGAAAGCTGCTTGTTTTTCTGCCGCAGCCGTTTGATTTCATCCAGAATTTCATCGGTGGAAGTCTGCACGTCCGCCTTGTCCTTCAGGGCCGTGTGGCGGTGGCAAAGCTCCTCCAGGCGGTCGAGGCGCTCCGTCGTCGCGATGAGGAAAAATTTCTCCTGCCCGGGGTGGGCGTCCAACTCAAACCAATTGTTGTCCGTGGGGATGAACACCTTGGTGCCTCGAACCACCTTGGCGGGCTGAGCCGCAGCCGGGAACAGCGGCGTGAGCCCCCCTTGGGAGCTCATGTGCAGCAGATAGAAATACTGATCGCTCTTGGGTTCGAAAAACAGCTTCAAACGGTCTCCGGCGCGCAGCGAGGTCTCATTTTCAACGGAGATGACTTTCCCTTTGCCCTGCGGCCCCACATAGGCGCCGAAGGCATATAGAAATCCCATGTCGCTCTTGCCGGAGGGAGTCTGGGCAAAAGCAACCGCGGATGCGATGAATAGTACGGCTATCGGAACGGCGATTTTCCTGAAAAGCGAGCCTTTAAAATTGCGCATGCTGCCTCACTTGATGAAGTCAAAACGGCGTTGATCTCACCCCAACTTTAGAGAAACAGATCGCATTTTGTCAACTCCTGAATAATATCGAACCACAACAACGGGTTGGGGTTTTAGCCATATTCCCGTGGGGGGTATGATTCTTAAAAATCAGCGGGTGATGCTGAAAACCAGGCCGCCCTCAACCGATCCTTTTCTATCTTTCATCGATGCTCAATGTTTAAGGTTTTGCTGTAGAAGCCTTGTGCGACGATTTCTTT
>Ga0210088_1000047_pt1 | contig 25855 bp, 19 predicted proteins | sample RushMan_CattailN_6_FD_185557 | JGI IMG/M metagenome (GOLD analysis project Ga0210088, IMG submission 185557) | Wetland microbial communities from San Francisco Bay, California, USA, that impact long-term carbon sequestration -... | ecosystem: Environmental > Aquatic > Marine > Wetlands ... | reverse complement strand
ACTTGCAATCTCAATACATACCGGTTTGTGAGAACTCAAGGAGTCACTCGTGCAATGGGTATCAAGCTTGATCATTACACTCTCAACGTCTGCAATTTTTTATATGAAAATAGCAAAAAATAGTAGTGATTTCGTTATATTGTCAATGTCAGCTACAATAGGATTTTTATATTCGTGGTCTAACCGACAATTTGTTGTGCCAAGCTGACATGGGTCATGTTAGTAACGCGCTCACATGGCTTCAGTTCGTAATCGACCTTTTGTTTGGCAGATCTTATGGGGCATTCTAAACTTGGGCAATGAGCATATAGCCAAGTTTGTGTGCCTGTTTTTTGAGCCTATTTACGCTGGATGCTGATGCATTTGTTTGGTTGAAGAACTCTTCGCCCAAGTCTCTGAAGGACACTCCGTCTCTGATGATATGGTAAATGGCTTTGAGCAGACGGTGTGCTATGGCTACAATAGCTCTCCTTGCACCTCTGCGAGCTTTGAGTCGATAGTATTTCTCTCGGTAGTAGGAGCCCTTCACTTTTACGGCGGCCCACGCCACTTCAATCATGATGGTCTTGAGATGGTGTTTACGCACAGGACTCTTGCCGCTGTGGCGCTTCCCCGCACTCTCGTTGTTGCCAGGACAAAGACCTGCCCAGGAGCATAGAGCAGCACTGCTCCTGAAAGGATCCATTGAGGGACCTATTTCGGAAAGGATGGCTCGAGCCGAAACTTCGCTTATGCCTGATACTTCCATGAGCTTTTCAAGCAGGGGCTCTCGGGTTTGCATCACCTTACGAAGTCGACCGTTGATCGCTTCAATTTCCCTCTCAAGCCCCGCAATGGTTCTCAAAAGTGAAGATAAAAGATAGCGGTGATGATCGGTAAAGAACCCCTGGATAGAGCGGAACAGTTCTTCTCGTTTGGCTTTGAGCTTGCCTCGCAGGCACGATTCCATTTCCTCTGGGCGGATCTGCGATGAGCTCTCTACCAATAGCTTCATCAGATTTCTACCCGTTACCCCAAAAAGATCAGAAACAACGGAGTCGATCTTGATGTTGGCGCACTCGAAAAGCTTATGAACTCTTCTTTTATAATCGCCCAGGCTTTCAACATAAGTTCTTCTCAATCGGGTGAGGTCTCGCCAATCTCGGACTTCTTTGGGTGGTATGAAGCTCCCTTTGAGAAGCCCATGACGAAGGAGGCCTGCCAACCATTTGCTGTCCGAAATATCGGTCTTCCTTCCTGGAACATTCTTTATGTGGCGGGCATTGACCAGGATGACCTCCATATAGCCCTCCAGCACATTGTGCACCGGTCTCCAATAGATTCCCGTGCTTTCCATGGCAACAATTGCGCAATCATTCTCACAGAGCCAACTCCTCATTCGAATCAGATCATCGGTGAAGGTTCCAAATTCTTCAACTTCCGCTCTTTGGCCGCCAAAAACATTACCGATGATCAGGCAGGCCGAAATCTTCTCCTTGTGCACGTCAAGACCGCAACAAATGGGGTGCACGACATTCATAATTCCGTTATCATTGTTTTGGGCCATGGCCGTTCTCCATACTTGAGTTTTTGGGTTGATATAAAACAATCGGAGAATAGCCGTGGTTCACTCAATGCGCAATATTTTCATTCTTCGTTGTGACCTTCCTGGTCATGGGGGTTAGTGCCCATGCGAAAACCCTGTAGCGCAGGGCTTTAGCCCTGCAAAAACCGGCAGTCCTAAAGGGCTGCGCTACCTCGAAAATGGTAAATCGGCGCCTTTCCGGACGGAAGGTGGTTATTTGAGGTCACTGAAGCATTTGAGGCCGTGTGCTGTGCTCGCCTGCTTTACAGCCGAAACGACCGCCCTTTCAATCATCCTTGCCGCCAATAGACCCAAAACGCTTAGGTCCGCATGGACTTGCCCTGTTCCCATGGTGAATATGGTGTCGCCATCAAACATGGAATGGGCCGGCCGCATGGATCTAGCGTAGCCATTATGAGACATGGACGCCAGTTTGGTGGCTTGCGATTTGGTGAGTGCGGCATTGGTAAGGACAATCCCGATCGTTGTGTTTTCGGCGAATAGATTTCTCTTATCGGCATAGGATTGGATCATGACCTCCTCTGTGTCGGCCAGCGCCGAGAGATCTTCATTTAAAAGACCCGCCACCCGTTTTCCGCTTTCCGGATCGATGACATCGCCGAGGCAGTTGACCGCCACAATGGCGCCGATCCGCAAGGCACCGACTTGCATGAAATGACTGCCAATTCCGCTCTTCATGGCTCGGTCCATGCCCAGTATCTTCCCGACGGTTGCGCCGGTTCCGGCCCCTATACTGCCCTCGGCGGGCAAATCGGCAGTCGCATTGAGGCAGGCTTGATAACCCATTTGCTGGTCGGGTCTGATGCTGGGATCGCCAATTGTCAGATCGAACAGAACCGCGCTGCAAACGATCGGGACTCGAGCTACCCGCACATCGAAGCCGGCCCCCCTCTCTTCCAGATACTGCATCACACCCGATGCGGCATCCAAGCCAAATGCGCTGCCGCCGGAAAGAACCACTGCGTGAACCTTTTCCACCAGATTGACGGGATTCAAAAGGTCTGTCTCTCGCGTGCCGGGAGCTCCGCCTCTAACATCCACCCCAACGGTTGCACCCTGTTCACATAGAATTACGGTACAGCCCGTTGCCGCCTCGATATTCTGCGCGTGCCCCACCTTGATGCCGTCGATGCTGGTAGATCCTTGCTGTTTCATCATCCGACTCCTTTTTTCTATCGCTGGAGTTCAAAAAACATTTCCCTCATTATTTCTTCGTGGTTCAAAAAAACCAACTGTTTGCGATGATTTCCTGCAGCTTGTTCTCGCATAAAGGCTGTGTCCCCCGCAGATTCCGGGGGCGCATGCAGAAATAACGGTCAAGCCACTCAACATCGCATGCCTTGAATAAAGTATACCCCAAAACGATTTCAAAACTTGATTGGACTGCTATACTCATTATTCCCAAATTCTGTCTGGAAACGAGTTGCACGGGGAACTCAGTTTCCAAATCTGACATTGAGGCAAACGGAGTTTGGGAACAAGGAGATGGGTGCGCCGGAAATATCCGGAATTCATAGATCGACATAAAAAAACACGCTGCGAGAGGTAGCTCTCTGCGCGTTCAAGCAAGAAATGAGGTGGTCCATGCCGACGGGTGCGTGCGGTATCAATTGTGATGTTTGTAAGCTAAAGCTCATGGAAATTTGTTCCAGCTGTGGACCCGGAAAAAGTCTGCAAGCCAAGAAGAAACTTGCCGCACAAGAGAGGTTACTCGGCAGCGTATGCCCAATCCTGGCATGTGCCGGCATGAACAATCTTGACTACTGCATGAAGGATTGCGGCTCGTTTCCCTGCGATAATTTCAGCACCGGTCCATATCCTTTCAGCCAAGGTTTTCTCAGCATGCAGGAAAGAAGGCGGAAAGAGAAGCCGCCGGCTTTGACTCACAATGAAACACCGCTACAGGTGCCGTCCGAATATTGGGAGACGTTAAAGAACAAGAATAGCAACGACCTTTGCAACCTCACCCTGTTCAGCCCGCATGATTCTGGGGGCTTGATCTTTCACTCCTTGCGCGAAGAGATGCTGGTAGACATCGAGAATTGTTGCCTGAAACGTTTGAGCAAAGGTAACTGGTCCAGAATTGACGAGCCCCTGTTAGAGCTTGTAACTCTATTATATCTGAACAACGTAAATGGCTTGTATCCGCTGGGAAAGGACATTGTGGGACCGCAAGATCTCAAGGAAGCGCACTATTTCAAGGGGCGGCATGCTCTCAAGACGGAGGCCTTGCTCGATCGCTTCGGCAACGATCCCAACGGGTTCAAGCGGGCAGCGCAATTTTTGGATGGAAAAGCAATGGATATGGCGGATGCGGCATACATGCTGCTGCCTTTTCCGCGGGTGGCCCTGTATTATTTGCTTTGGGAGGGAGACGACGAATTCAGCCCGAAGCTCTCGATTCTGTTCGATCGATCGATAGAGAATTATCTGTCGGCTTCGGGTATCTGGTCGCTGGTCGGCTACGTTTCGGCAGCGTTGCTGAGGGGGCCGGAAATAAGCTTATAGGTAGAAATAGAAAAAACCGAGAGAATCGGAGCAGACGGTCGCCCAATTTTCGGCGGCAACGTGGGGCTGAAGCCCTGCGCTACAGCCATAAAAAAGAAAGAGCCGGGCAGTTCTGAAAAGAATTCAGCTTGCCTGGCTCGGTGAATGATGCAGGGCTAAAGCCCTGCGCTACAATTCAGTACGGGGGTACAATAATTTTTCGTTAAAGCGCGCACCGACTACTCAAATTTAAGTCAGCCAACCCCGCCTAATCTATCTTCGGTCTTGGATAGAGCCCGCTGCCCTTTACGATTTCAGGCACCTTCTCTTCCCACTCGATCGCCATAATGTGGAAGCCTCGCACTCCTTCGACTTCCTTGAGCTCCTGGATCTGCTCGATGCACATCTTGATGCCTTCCTCGGCTTGCTTATCTTTGGGCACCCCTGCCATGCGCTCTATAACCGACTCGGGCACATCCATCCCCGGCACTTTGTTCTTCATGTACTTGGCCATACCGAGAGATTTCATAGGGGTCATGCCGGCCATGATATGGGCCTTCTCGTGCAATCCGCGATCCACGACCCCTTTCATCCATTCTTTGAATTTATCCATATTATAGATGCATTGGGTCTGGATGAACTGGGCACCGGCCGCGATTTTCTTGGCAAGCCGCGACACGCGAATTTCGAAAGGATCGGCGAATGGGTTCGCGGCGCAGCCGATGAACATTTCCGGCGCGACTTTCATTTCAAAGCCGCTCAACAGTTTCTTTTCATCGCGCATCATCTTTACCGTCTGGATCAACTGAGTTGAATCCAAATCGAAAACGTTGGCGGCATTGGGATGGTCGCCGAAGCTCTGATGGTCGCCTGTCAGGCACAGCATGTTGTGGATGCCGAATGAGGCAGCGCCCAGGATATCGGCCTGCATACCGATGCGGTTGCGGTCCCGGGTCACCATCTGCAGTATGGGTTCATAGCCCATCTGTTTAATACGGATGCAGGCTGCCAGACTGGACAAACGAACCACCGCGGTCTGGTTATCGGTCACATTGATGGCATCCACATAATCACCGATGAGGTTGGCTTTTTCTTCTACGATCTTGCCATCAGCGCCGCGCGGAGGGCCGCATTCGGAAGTAACGCCAAAGTCTCCTGCATCCATGATCTTCTGCAGCTTACTCGGAGTCTTAGAGGTATTGTTTGTGCTCATGCTTGTGAAACCTCCTTGATTATCTTGCGGGGTCCCCCGTCTCTGCTGGTGGCCCAATTCTTGGGATCGTTCGGCTTCTCAAAGCGATCCAGCTGTCCCAGCTCTTTCAGCCGTTCGTATATCAAATGCCAGCCGCAGGCCGTTTCCTTGCTGATTTCACACTTGCCGCTCGAGGACCCTCCGCACGGACCATTCGACATCCGTTTAGAACAGCGAGCGATCGGACAAATGCCCCCGGTTGTCGCCAGAATGCAGTCGCCGCATGCCTGACAGCGCTCGGTCCATTCTCCTTTTTCCTCGGTAACCCCGATAAAACAGGTATTCACCCCTGGGAAAATGGGCTTCTTAGTGAATCTCTCCGCCAGGAACTGCACTCCGGCACCGCAGGCAAGGGAGACCACCGCGTCATATTTTTCGATCTTATCGTCGAGTTGGGCGATGTAAGGTCGATCGCACTGACGGGTGAGGCTGGTTTCTTCCACCTTGGTGTCTTTGCCCTGCTGCCTGAAGTACATGCGCAAAGCCGAAGCGAGCACCTGTGCTTCCTTCATACCGCCGGCTTCACAGACGGTCACACAACCGTCGCAGCCGGCTACGAGTACGCTTTTGAGATCTTTGACCAGATCAATGATCTCTTCTATGGGTTTCGGTTTGGCGATAATCATGCGGCTTCCTCCGTCGTAGGCCTTCCCGCGGCCTTCCTTTTGGCAATCCTGATGGGGCTTGGCCCCAAGGCTCTTATCTTTTCGGTCATCTCCCGGGCAATCTCGGCGAATCTCGGGCCCTGGCCTGCGGAAAGATTATACATGGCAACGCGTTCGCCGCCTACACCAATCTTATCCAGGATTTCCCGAACATAGGCCACCCGCTTCTTGGCTCTCAAATTCCCCGCCTGATAGTGGCAATCACCCTCCAGACAACCAGCAACGAAAACTCCATCCGCTCCCTCTTCCATTGCCGTCATCAGGTGCATGATGTCCACCCGACCGCTGCACGGGAGTTTGACTATTTTAACGTTGGTCGGATAACTCAATCGCATGGAACCTGCCAGGTCCGCTGCGGAATACGCTCAGTAGCTGCAGCAAAAAGCAACAATTACCGGTTCGAATTGTTCCATTACATAACTCCTTCCAATAAAGCATGCACATTCTGGAGAACTTGATCGTCCTCATAATGGCTCAACTGAATCGTTTTCGCAGGACATTCGGAAACGCAAACCCCGCACCCCTGGCATAAGGCCTCATTGATCTCGGATACGTTTTCTTCGTTGATCCGTGGAACGCCGTAGGGACAACTCATGACGCAAACCAAACAGGCTGCGCAGTGAGTCTTATCGACATGGGCCACTGCTCCACCGACGCTCAAGGTCTTGCCGGCCAGAAATGTGCCGGCTCTGGACGCGGCGGCCAAGGCCTGCGTTATGCTCTCACTGATGAGCTTCGGACTGTGCGCGGTGCCGCACAAATAAAGTCCTTCCGATGAAAAATCCACCGGCCGAAGTTTTGCGTGGGCTTCAATAAAGAAGCCGTAAGCGTTGCGAGGAACCTTCAGATGGGTGGCCAGTTTATCGGTTTCGTTGGCCAGGGTGGCCGCGCTCAGCACCACGGCGTCGACTGGAACCTTGACCGGCCGCTGCAGCACATGATCGAGGAAAGTCACCTCTACACCTCCACCGTTGCCGCTTACCTCGGGCGGATTGTCCAGGTCGAACCGAGAAAAGATGATTCCTTTCTTTCTCGCCTCGGTATAGTGGTCCTCGAGCAGACCGTACATTCTCATGTCGCGATAGAGAATGTATATATTCATCTCCGGATTGAGCTCTTTGAGCTGCAAAGCGTGCTTCACCGCGCTCTGGCAGCAGATGCGGCTGCAATTCGGGTTCTCTTCGTTGCGTGAGCCCACGCACTGGATCATCACCGCATTCTGCCATTTGGCGGGGTCGTTGCCGTTGCCCCGGTCGTGCAGAAGCTTGTCAAGCTCCAGTTGGGTCATGACCTTGTCGCTTTCACCGTACATGAATTCCGTCGGCTTGTATTCATGCGCCCCGGTTGCCACGATCGCTACACCGTGTTCGATAACTTGCTCGGTCTTATCCGGACCGTGCTGTACGGTGGTTGTGAAGTTGCCTTTGTACCCTTTGAACGTGGTCACCTCGGCTTCAGTCAGCACCGTGATGTTCTCTTCCGATTTCACCTCGGAGATGAGGCGATCCAGGTAGGCCTGGACATCGAGGTCTTCTATAGTATGGGAGACCTTGCGGGCAAGACCTCCGAGCTCATCGTTCTTTTCCACCAATACGGCTTTGAACCCCTGCCTGGCAAGGTTGAGCGCGGCGTTCATGCCGGCCACCCCACCACCGATCACAAGGCCGCTCTGTTTGATATCCACCTTTTTCTCGCGCAACTCTTTAAGCAGGCCAGCCCTGGCTACCGACATTCTCACCAGGTCTTTGGCCTTATCCGTAGCCTTCTGCTTATCTTTCATATGCACCCAGGAATCCTGGTTGCGGATGTTGGCCATGTCAAACAGGTATTTGTTGACACCGGCTTCCAAAAGAGTTTCGCGGAACAGAGCTTCGTGGGTCAGCGGGGTGCAGGCGGCAACCACCATACGGTTGATGCCCTTCTCCTTGATCACTTCCGCCATCCTGACCTGAGTGTCCTGCGAGCAGGTGAACAGGTTGTCCTCAACGTGGACAACGTTGGGAAGGGTCCGGGCATACTCCCGAACTGCGGGCACGTCGACGACGCCACCAATGTTGATTCCGCAGTTGCAAACGAATACTCCAATACGCGGCGGCTCTTCGCTGACATCTCTTTCCGGAGGAAGCTCTCTGGTTCTGGTCTCGGTCCAGCGCATTTCGCTCAACATGGCACTGGTGCCCGCAGCGGCGCCGGAAGCTTCCATAACGGACTGGGGAATATCTTTAGGCCCCTGCAGGGTTCCGCAAACATAAATGCCGGGCCTGGATGTGGCCACCGGCATGAAGCCGTCCGTTACCGTGAAGTTGTGGTCATTGAGCTCGACTCCGAGCCTCTCGGCCAGTTCGACGGTTCCCTTGCCGACTTCAAAGCCCACCGAAAGGACGACCATGTCAAAGACTTCCGTCTTTTGTTCGCCCTTCTCGTTGGTATAGCTGAGCCTGAGATCACATTCGCCTTCCGGTTCGATAGAGTGCACGCGGGAGCGAATGAATCGGACTCCGTGGTCCTTGGCACGGTTGTAGTATTGCTCGAATTCTTTGCCGTAGGTGCGCATATCCATATAAAAAATGGCGGTATCCAGATCCGCGTGGGCATGTTCCTTGGCAATCACCGCCTCTTTGATGGCGTACATGCAGCAAACGGCCGAACAGTAGGAATTGTCGCAGGCGTTGATATTGCGGGAACCGACACATTGCAGCCAGGCAATTCTGTGCGGTTCTTCCCGATCGTAAGGCCGCATCAGGTGGCCCCGATATGGCCCCGACGCGCTCAATATTCTTTCGAATTCAAGGCTTGTGACGACGTTCGGAAAATTCAGATAATTGTAGGTGTCAAACTTCGACGGATCGAATACTTCGTTGCCCGGCGCCAGAATGACCGATCCCACTTCCAATACATTTTGGCGGGGCTGGTCGTCATAATGAATCGCCTCGGCGAGACACATCTTTTCACAGAGCCCGCATCCGATGCAGACATCGCGATCGATGGTAAAGCCGCGCGGTATCGCCTGCGGGTAGCGCATGGAAGTGGCTTCTCTAAGGTCGAGCGCCTGGTTGAATTCATTTACGGCGGTCGCGGGGCATACCTGGCGACACTGACCGCAGGCCGTGCAGGCGGCAAGATCGATATAGCGTGGCTGGGTCTGAACGGTCACTTTGAAATTTCCAGCTTCACCTTCAATCGATGCAACTTCCGTGTTGGGGTGAATATCAATGTTGAGGTGACGTCCCACTTCCACCAGTTTGGGAGAAATGATGCACATGGCACAGTCGTTGGTTGGGAAAGTCTTATCCAACTGTGACATGATGCCGCCGATGGTGGGGGACTTGTCAAGCAAGTGCACCAAGTAGCCGGAACTCGCTAAATCGAGCGATGCTTGCATTCCGGCGACTCCGGCGCCGACAACTAACACGGCCCCTTTTTTCTGATTACTTTTTGAATTTGCCATAATCACCCTCTTCGCATTCTTATGTTGCGAGCCGCAGGTAAAGTCCCGGGCGGAACCCCGCAACTCGAAACGTGCGACGCAGCTACGCCGCCAGTCTTATGAATTTAGGAGTGGACCCTTCAAAACTCTTCAGGTCAGCCAGCCCGCGCCTTTCTAAATCGTTGAGCTTAAGAGATACTGTGTAGACAGGCAATCCGGTTTTGGCAGCCATTTCTCGAACGGAGAGCGGGCCTTCTTTGAGTACTTCCAGAAGCAATGCTTTCTGGTATTCGTCTGCAGCCACCTCTTTTTCCATATTTTGAAAGGTTTGGAGGTCCATTTTTTCATTATAGACGTTGCCGCGTTCCGTCAGCTGCCGGTCCATGCCGGTCAGCCAGCGTATTCTGGGAGACCTCAGAGCACCTTCAATCGCCGCCAGTTGCAACTGGTGTTCCTGAGAGTCAAAAGCTCCCAATTTTTCGATCGAACCGGTCAGCTCTTTGACGGTATCCGCAAACAATTGTCCTTCCGCCGCGCTAACCCAGCGAAGAGCCATCCGTTCCTTGCCGATCCCCGAGACATCCAGCAATGTTTCCACCATCTTCATGCGCTTGGATGCATATACATTACCTTCCAGGTAATGGCAGTCACCAATGTGTCACCCAAACACCGAAACTTGATCGTATCCGCTTTTTAATCCTTCGATCACGTACAGGGGATCGACTCGGCCGGAGCACATGGTTCGGATGACCCGCAGGCTCGACGGGTACTGAAACCTTGAAACGCCTGCCAGGTCTGCTCCAGCATAGGCACACCAGTTGCACAAAAAGGCCAGGATTTTAGGTTCAAAGGCATCACTCATTTGTTATCTCTCCCTCTAGAATTTCTGTCGGCTAGCTCCGTCCTCCAGCATGAATTGCCGCAAGGATCTGCCGGTCGCGGAAATGCTTCATGTCAATGGTTTTTTGTGGGCAGGCTGCGGCACAAATTCCACACCCCTTGCATGAGGCGGAAATATTTTCGGCTCGATAGCCTAGGCCGTGTACTTTTACCAGCCTTATGGCGCCAAATGGACAAGAGGCCTCGCACAGTCCGCAGCCGATACAGCCCTCCTGATCAACCGCGGAAACGATGGGCTCTACCTCAACGTAGGGTCTGCTCAAGACCGTTGCTGCTCTGGCAGCGGCGGCTTGGGCCTGCGCAATCGATTCCTCCATGGGCTTGGGATAGTGAGCGAGACCAGCAACGAACACACCGTCGGTGGCGAAGTCCACCGGACGCAGTTTCATATGTGCTTCCAGGAAGAAGCCATCTGCGGTCAGGGGAACCTTGAAGTAGTTGGCCAGGACCTGCAGATCTTTTGGAATGATGGCCGTAGCCAGATTGAGGTGATCCACATACAGCGCAATGGGTCTGCCCAGAATGTGATCCGTGACGGTGATCTTAAGTTTTTCCTTGCCGTCCAGCGTGGCCTTTTCAACCATGGGCTTGTTGTCCAACGGATAACGAATGAACAATACGCCAAGTTCACGAGCCTTGCGGTACAATTCTTCCCGCTGACCGTAAGTCCTGAGGTCGCGATACAGAATATAAACATCCAGATCCGGCTTCCTAGTCTTCAGGTCGATAGCCTGCTGCACCGACGCGGTACAGCAGATCTTGGAACAATAGAGGCGATGGGGCTCGCGCGAACCGACGCACTGGATGAAGGCAACCGCCTCGGCCTGCTGCAGCCGTTCCGGTTCTTTGGCAAAAAGATCTTCAAGATCGTGCCATTTGGTCACCCGATCCGACTGACCGTAAAGATATTCCTCCGGATTGAGCGAATGGGCACCTGTGGCGAGGATCGCCACCCCGTGCTGGAGCTCGCGGGTCGAGCCGTTAGACTGCACGGTGGTAAAGAAATTACCCACGAACCCGCCTACTTCCGTAATCCGCGCGCCGGTAAGCACCTCTATCTTTTCATGGTTCGTTACGCGATCGCTCAGATCCTTGACGTAGCTCGCAATGTCTTCACCCTTCCAGGTCTGTTTGACTTTGAGTGCATGTCCCCCGAGCTGTTCTTTTTGCTCGAGCAGGAAAGTCTGATAGCCCTGATCGGCCAGATTGATCGCTGCGCTCATGCCGGCAATGCCGCCGCCGATGACCAGCGCATTGTGATTCAGCTCCACCTGCAGGCGCTCGATCGGTTCCAGCAGTGCTACCTTGGCAACAGCCATGCGCACCAAATCCTTAGCCTTTTCAGTTGCCTTTTCCGGCTCTGCCTGGTGAACCCACGAATCCTGATCCCTGATATTCGCAAATTCAAACAAGTACCGGTTCAGGCCGGCTTCCCGTATGGTCTCTTGAAACAGCGGTTCATGAGTGCGCGGGGTGCAGGCGGCAACCACAATCCGGTTGAGCCGATGTTCTTCGATGGCTTCCCGCATTAGCTGCTGAGTGTCCTGGCTGCATGTGAACAAGTTATTGGCAACATAGGCCACGTTGGGCAAGGTTTTAGCGTAGTCGCGCACCGCGGGGACATCGACGACGCTGCCGATGTTGATTCCGCAATGACACACAAAAACCCCTATGCGCGGTTCTGCATCGCCAACCTGTATTTCATCCCGATAAGTCTTGGTGTGAACCAGAGTGTCGCGCGAGTCCGCCAGTGAAGCCGCGGAAGCCGCGGATGCCGCCGAAGCCTCCATGACGGAGTAGGGAATATCTTTGGGTCCGGCAAAGGCGCCGCAGGCAAAAATGCCGGGGCGTGAAGTCGCCACGGGAGAAAAGCTGCTGGTCTCGGCAAAGCCATCCGCATCGATATCGATGCCCAATCGTCCGGCGAGCTCTTTGCTTTCTTTGGAAATCTCCAAGCCGACGGAGAGGACTACCATGTCAAACAATTCGCTTTGCATTTCGCCGTTTTCATCGGTGTAGCTGATAGCCAAATCGTCCGAATCAGGCGCGGCCGGCTCTATGCTGTGGACTCTCGAACGAATGAACCGTACCCCATTCTCATTCTCTGCACGATTGTAATAACGCTCGAATTCTTTTCCATAGGTACGCATATCCATGAAGAAAATGGCCGTATCCAGATCGTATTCGGAATGTTCTTTGGCGATCACTGCCTCTTTAATGGCGTACATACAGCACACGCCCGAGCAGTAGCCGTGGGCGGCGTGATGAATATCGCGGGAACCCACGCATTGCAGCCACGCGACCTTCTTGGGAGGCTGGTGGTCGGAGGGGCGCATCAAATGCCCTTCGAAAGGCCCTGAGGCACTCAGTATCCGTTCGAACTCGGTGCTGGTGACCACATTTGGGTACCTGCCATATCCATAATCGTATACTTGTGGATCGAATGGCTTGAACCCGGGCGCTGCGATAACCGATCCGACTTGTAAGGTGACCAATTCCTCTTTCATATTGTGATCGACGGCGCCGGCCTTGCACGCGGTCACGCACTGCATGCACTCGGAACAGGCCATACAGTTAAGGCATCTGGCTGCTTCGGCCAGTGCCTGTTCTTCAGTCAAACCTTGCTCCACCTCGCCAAAACCACTTTTCCTCTCATCCATCGGTAGAGTGGGCATCTCAGCTCGTGACTGCTTCTCGATTTTGTCGGGAATGGGAACAAAATTTTCCTGGGGAAGCTCGAGACGTTTTCGCCCGACTGCCATATCTTCGCCCTTGAGATAGCGGGCGATCGAAACGGCTGCCTCTCTGCCGTGGGCTATCGCGCCGATGGCTACCCATGGGCCGGTCTGCAAATCGCCGCCGGCAAAAACACCTTCTCTGCCCGTAGCGTAGGTAATGTCATCTACTTCAATGGTCCCCCAGCGAGTCAGACACACACCGGGAGTTTCGGAGAGGCATATGGAATCCGGAGTCTGGCCGATTGCCGGGATCACGAGATCGGTTTCCACCGTAAATTCACTTCCAGGAACTGGGATCGGCCGCCGGCGGCCCGATGAATCGGGTTCGCCCAATTCCATCCTGACACACTGGACGGCGATGGCTTTATTATCTTTGGTGAGGATTTGCTGAGGAGCGGTAAGATACTGAATCTCGATGCCTTCGGCCAGCGCGTCTTCGATTTCGTTTTCGCGTGCCGGCATTTCTTTTGCCGAACGGCGATACAGAATGCTGACCTGTTTGGCTCCCAACCTTTGAGCGGCGCGAGCGGCGTCGATGGCTACGTCACCGCCTCCGACGATGACAACCCGGCCGTCTACACGGGAGATTTGACCCTGATTGGCCTGACGGAGAAAGTCAACTCCGTGCATGACCCCTTGGGCGTCTTCGCCCGGGATGTTAAGTTTCAGGCTCCGGTGTGCTCCAATGGCGACATAAACAGCCTTATAGCCTTCCGAAAGAAGACTTTCAACGGTGAAGTCTTTGCCCAAAGTCTGATGGTATTTGATATCAACGCCCAACCGGGTGATGGCCCCGATCTCTTTATCCAAAACTTCCGGGGGCAGGCGGTAATCCGGTATACCTACCCGCAGCATGCCGCCCGCCACCGGCAGAGCTTCAAAAATGGTCGGCTGGTACCCTTCCAAGGCCAGGAAATGGGCCGCGCTCAGTCCGGCCGGGCCGGAACCGATGATGGCAACTTTCTCGTCTCGCTTCTGAATTTCGGGAATCGGCAGGTCGTCGATGTCAACTTTGTCTGCCACAAAGCGCTTGAGAGCACAAATGGCAACCGGTGAGTCGACCTGACCGCGCCGGCAAGCGGTTTCGCAAGGGTGCGGGCAGATTCGTCCGATGACGCCGGGCAGGGGAAGCGTTTTCATGATGACTTCCATGGCTTCCCGGTATTTGCCCTGGCTGATCAACGCCACATAACCATGTGCATTTACTTGATTGGGGCAGGCATTGGTGCAGGGCGAGCGGTCGCGCTTATCAATCATGTATCCGCTTGGAATGGCTTGGGCGTAGGGCTTATAGGTTGCCTTCCGGGTAGACAACCCTTGTTCGAAATCATTGATCAGGGTGACCGGGCAGGCCTCGGCGCAGTCGCCACAGGCCGTGCACTTTTCCAGGTCGATGTATCTTGGTTTCTTGCGAAGAGTGACCTGGAAATTGCCTTGCTCACCCTCCACCGTTTCGAGTTCGGTAGCGGTGAGTAGGTTGATGTTGATGTGACGTCCGATTTCAACCAGCTTAGGTGACAGGATACACATCGAACAGTCGTTGGTTGGAAATGTTTTGTCGAGTTGAGCCATAACGCCGCCGATAGCCGGTGATTTCTCAACCAGGTGGACGTAATAGCCGGAATTAGCGAGGTCTAAAGCAGACTGGACGCCCGCGATACCGCCTCCGACTACCATGACTGAACCGACGGAATGACCGTTCCCTCCGGGTTGTGCTTTCAGTTGCTCATCTTTTCTTTTTTCCATCATTCCCATTCCTGTATGTGTTTCATTTCATTAATTTATTCTTACCTGACCGGGGTCTTTATAATGGCAGGCCTCGCGAAGACATATAAATATAGCACTGTCTCATCCATCCTTCAAGATTGAAACGGCTCCGTGATCGCGACATAAATTCAAAATATCTCAAAGTGTTACTTGATTTTCAGTAGGCAGTCTACGATCCGATCGACACTACCTGAGCTCGCTTGAACCTTTGAGGCGCCCTCTGAGTTTACTTTGGAAGAGGAATTAGGGAGCAGCGACACAGTGCATGTGACTATGTAATAGTTTTCACATCTATGGGCGCAACTAAATTCGGATCGATAAAAACAAAATATTTGCCTTCCGTCAAGAATATATAGTTAAATTATATTAATCTTTAACATCTCCTCTAACTCTTAACAGAATTTTTAACGACTCGGGCGAAAGGAGTCATTAGCGTCAAGCTCTGGATCTCTGGTCGGTGAACCGCTTCTGAGCTCTGACTGCGAGATTGAACAGGGTTGGCTCGACAGCAGGAGGGAGCCTTATGCTTTTCGACGATTTTTTTAACAAATGCAAAAATGAACCAACGGTGAGTGATTTCGAGTCTTATCTGTCTCACTGCATTTTCGAACAGGGAAAGGCAGTTGGAGGCGGGGAACCGGCGTGCACGCTGGAGGAGTACTGCCGGGCACGCGATCTGGCATTCGATCGCCGCGACGAGGAGGCAGCAAAGTGGCTCTACGACCTTTCCGGGGCCATGCAGTGGCAAGACGCGGAATGGGAAGGTGCTTTGCGTTAGTATTGTGCGCCAGAATTCAGGAGTCAGGAGCCAGAATTCAGAATGAGATAACCTTCGTTTGCTATCTTTATGCTGTGTTGCAATGCTGATTCAGCACTTTTGGGCAGAACGCACGTGTGGCTCTGCCGCCCCAAGGTGGTGATCGGGCTTTACAGAGCCACACTCGATAAAAGGGGCCAGATGGTTGGCCTATATTAGCGAGATTTGCCTCATTAGGTTCGAAGGAATGACTGCGTGATTCTATTCCAATCCAAGTCGGGCAGGCTGCCAACCACATCTTCGATCACACCGCCGTCAGCGTAGGTTACGCCCACTTCACTGACCATCTCCACCAGTTTTTGATGTTCGGCGTGGAGCCATTCCGTACTTTCTTTACCATAGAGGAGATCTTTCAGGTTCTTTTTCATATCCACCGGATCGAGAACCATCAACCATCCATCGTTATAAGGTTCTTCTTTAACTATGGTCGGATCTTTAACCGTTTCATAATTGATCGCTGTCACCACTCCGGATATAGGTGAGAGGACTGACGCCTGTTTGCCCATCCTTTTGAAGGCTAAGCCGACTTCACTGAATTTTATTTGTTCGCCGGTGAGCGGCAATTCCAGGTTGTCGGCCGGTCCAAATAGCTTCATACTGAAATCGTCGAGCCCGATACGAATCCGGCCTCCGGCCTCGACTCTGGCCCAAGCGTGACCCATGTGAAAAAAATGCCCCTCCGGCAACCGATAACCTTCCACCTGGGGGATGTTGGTTAGGTGGTAAGGAAGTTGAAGTTCTATGGCATCCTCGAGAACTTGGTCGAATTGACAGCTATGGCACTCGAAATCATAGGGGCAAAGTCTGTCTGGTGCTCTGCCGGTCAAAGCGTGGCGGCACTTTCGTTCCACTCCCTGCCGCTTTTTCATTTTCTCTTGCCAGGGAATGATGCTTGCCTTCTTGCCACTGGGTTCCATCCCCTGCAAACGGGCTAAGGCGTTTTTATCCGCGGTTTCTTTCATCGCCTTGTCAAACGAGCAAGTGTGGCAGTTGTAGTAGTTGTTGCACAGCTTATAGTCGATAACTCCGGCTTCCATCCAGATGCACTTTTCTTCGCCGTTGGGTACCGCCTTGAAACGATTCATTTTAATTTTCTCTCCCATCTCGTATCCTCCTTTTGTTGTCTGCTATTCACTCAAGTCTCATACTTGCATTGCTTCAAATATCGTTGGCTTATGAGTTAGCAATGTCTATGCCATCATTTGGGAAAATAGATAAGATATCGGAATAGCTGAATAAATATAGTTTGTCCGGAGGTCGGTCGGATTCCGCCAGTGTGGTAAAATGCCACGCTAGAAGCAAAACGAAATGTGTTTGTTATCTGTAAGCATGCGAATTTGCACATTAATAGTATTATAGTTGGAAATCGCCACATGGTGCGGTAAAATGCCACATATGATCTAATGCGGCTTCCAGTGAGGAATTGGGCCTAAGAAGCCGTCCGAGATCTCCCTTATTCTTGGACAGTCCCCTAGCCGAACTTTTCTCGAACTGTCAGTTGGAAACTAACCATCCACCACCATCAGCGGATTGCCGCAGCCCGGGAGCGTTTCCTAAAATGGCATCAGCGATCCCAGGAAGAAAATTTTAGGGGCACTTTCAGGTTTTCAGAAAAAGGTCCGTAGCCATATGCCAGAGCATCATTTCTCGACAGGCGGGGCAGAAGAAGGCGAACTTGCGGTCCGCGCATTGTACCCCGACGGAATAGTGCATCACGCAATCGGGGTCGGCGCAGTGGCGTAATCCGAAGGTGTGCCCCAATTCATGAATCGCCTCTTTTTCTATTCTGTCGCAAAGTGGCGGGCATCCCGGCAGGATTTTGCCATCTGCCTCTCCACGTAGCCTGAAAGTTGAGATGACGGCCCCCTTGCCGTTAAACTGAGCTTCTCCAAAGACGTAGGAGAAGATAGGGCTGAACAGATCGAAATTGGTCACACCGAGGATTTTCAGTCCGTCGGTCGGACAGATTTCGAGCAGCTTTTTGAGAATTAGATTGGAATTATATTGTTTTCGAACACGATCCAGTGCGCAGGGAAGGATCTCATGGTTTTCCATCACATTGGTCTCGAGACCAAAGTGGTCTTGGATGCTTTCCGAAATAGCTTCAAGGTGCTCTGACTCAACTTCGCCAAGGCGCACCACATAAATAACTCTAGGGCGGACGATCATGCTGCCTTACTGTTGCCGTTCCAGTCCGAATTTCTTGATTTTCTTGTGCAGCGTGCTGCGATCGATATTTAGAACGCGCGCTGTTTGAGCAACGTTCCAATCGTTTCGATCGAGCATTCTGGCGATATGCATTTTCTCCACTTCTTCAAGGCTTTCAGGTTGGCTGGAAGGGGCTTGTTCGAGGTTGCAAAAGGGCAGGTGCTGCACTTTCAACTCAGGGCCATGGTCAATCACTGTGGCCCGTTCGATGACGTTTTCCAATTCTCGAACGTTGCCCGGCCAGGGGTAGCTCAGTACCAAGTTCAGCGCGGGTTGCTCGATGCGGTCGAATTTCTTGTTAAACTCAACGTTGAATTTTTCCATGAAATGGGTGATCAAAAGCGGGATATCGTCTTTTCTTTCCCGCAATGGGGGCAGGTGGATGTTGACCACGTTCAAGCGGTAATAGAGGTCGCTGCGGAACTGACCTTTTTCGACTGCTTCGGCCAGCTCGCGGTTGGTGGCGGTTATGAGGCGCACATCTACATCAATGAGATCGGTGCCACCCAACCGCTGGAATTTTTTTTCCTGCAGCACTCGCAGCAGTTTGATCTGAGTTTTCATGCTGATGTCGCCGATCTCATCCAAAAAAAGAGTTCCGCCGTGGGCCAGTTCGAAACGACCTTTCTTCGTTCGATCCGCGCCTGTGAAGGCGCCCTTGTCGTAACCAAACAACTCGCTTTCAAGCAGAGTATCCGGCAGGGCCGCGCAGCTTACCGCGATAAATGGACTATAACGACGCGAGCTATTGGTATGAATGGCCCGAGCGACCAGTTCCTTACCGGTGCCTGTCTCGCCTGTGATCAATACCGTGGCATTGGTATCGGCTACCGTGTCGATGAGCTCGAACACCTTTACCATTTCCGGACTTTTTCCGATGATATCGCCAAAGGCATACCGATCGGTCAAGCGCTTGCGAAGCAAAAAATTTTCGGTAACCAGCTGCTGATGCTCTACAATCTTTTTCAGCATCAAGGTGAGTTCCTCGACGTCCAGCGGCTTAATGATGTAGTCGTAGGCTCCTTCTTTCATCGCCTGCACGGAACTCGGCACTGAGGCATAAGCGGTCATCATTATGATCACAATCTGCGGTGCGATCTCCTTGATTTTTCGCAAGACTTCCAGCCCGTCCATGCCCGGCATTTTGAGGTCCAAGAGCACGATGTCCCAGTTCTGTTCCTTGATGGCCTCAATGGCGCTAGGGCCATCCTGCACCGCTTTTGCGAGATAATTCTCTTCTTGAAGCCAATTGGCCAAAGAAAGGCAGACTATTGGTTCGTCATCTACCACAAGAATTTTGGCGTCCTCAGTCATGGCTGCACCCGTTTTGCTGCAAGTCCAAGTTTTGCTCAGTCAGATTGACGTTATCCGAGTGAAAAGTGATGGTGAAATGAGTCCCTTTTTTCAGGTCACTTTGCACTTGGATTTGACCTTGATGTCGGCGAATAATCCCGTAAGCTACCGACAAACCAATTCCTACTCCCTTACCCTCTGCTTTTGTAGTGAAAAAAGGTTCGAAAATTTCTTCCAGATTCTCCTCAGAGATCCCCACTCCGGTGTCGCGAATGTCGATTCTGACTAGGTCCTCACGTTGATCATAAGCTGAAGATACGCTCAAAACTCCGCCATTTGGCATCGCTTCAATGGCATTCCAGAAGATATTCATGAAAGCCTGCTGTAGGCGCTTATAGTCACAAAATATGTGAGGAATTTTTGGGTCGTAGGAAGTAACCACCTCAATTTTGTTTAATTGCGCTCGATGCCTGATAATGTCAAGGGTTTGATCAATTATTTTAATAATATCCGTTTCTTTAAAGTCGATTTCCGTTTGCCGGGAAAAATCCAAAAGATTTCTGGCGATCTCGCTGCAGCGACTTGCTTCGCTATTCAGCAGGGCTACGAAGTTGCGAAGATCCGGCAAACGATTCTCAGGGAAGGGCTCTTTCTGCAAGATTCTATTCACCAATTTGGAAAAAGTCAGCACACTGGTCAACGGGTTGTTGATTTCATGCGCTACTTCAGCGGCTAATTTGCCTATTGAAGCAAGCCGCTGCGAAAGTTCCAATGATTTTTGCAGCCGTATGATCTCGGTTATATCTCGCACAAATCCAATCGTGGCTATGCGGCCCTCGTTAGATGAAAGAGCCACGCTAAAGAGAGCCGTGATTGGAGTCTGATCTTTTCTGATTAGCTTGAGTTCGTAGGCGTGTGTCAACACCTCTCCGCGCTGCCGGTCTCGGTACCTTTTCAATATCTGCGCGGCATTGTCGGGATGAACTAAGTCGGCAATACTTCTGTCGAGGAGTTCGTGCTCGGTGTAGCCGGTCATTCTACACAAAGCTTCGTTGACATAACGAAACTTAGCTTCCGTTTGACCATGATTTTGTATGATGAATATCCCCAAGTCGGCAACGTTCGCCGCATTCACAATGGCTTGATGCCGTTCGGCAAACTCCTCTACCTCGTACTTCAATTTTTTCGTTTCCGTGATGTCTTTCAACTGTCCAAGTTTTCCAATGGAGCCATCACGATTTTTGAGGGGAAAGCTTCTGACCTGGAATGTTTTTCTCAAATTTGGCAGATGATATTCTTGGAATCCGCATCTTTCCTGTTTGATGACATCCATCACGGTCCATGGACAAACCGTCTCTCTATCGAACAGAGCCTTGTAGCATACTTCCCCGGTATGATCGCCAACCAAGTCAATGAGAGCATCATTCATAAAGGTGATCCGGTAATCATCCGAGACGATATAAATTCCGTCGTCGAGGCAGTTCGCCACCCAGACGAAGATCTCGTGCTCTGATTCAAGAGCCATTTCCATGTTTTTCTGAGTAGTGATGTCATTCAGTATACCTTGTATAAATAGGAGCTTTCCACCTTCATGTTTAAAAATAGGGCCTCTCATTTTGACCCACTTCAAGTCCCCCTGTTTGGTAACTATCCTACACTCCACAAGAAAATATGATTCGGATTGCAGTCCATTTTTGAGTGAATCTTTAACCATTTGTCTATCATCCGGATGTACAATGTCCAGCCAGTTGATTGCCCGGTCGAGAAAATCCTTGCGCGCATATCCGGTAAGGTCGCATATATCTTTATGGAAAAATTCAAAATGCCAATCGCTGTCGATCCTGAAGTATAGGAGATCTTTTGTTTCAAAATGGATTTCCTGGGGGTAGACTTTCATATTGACGATCTTCTGCAATTCTTTCACCTTGCGTTGAAGATCGGCATAGCTTGGTTTTTCCATGTAACTGCCCGTAATTGTGTCTATACCTGCGAGGTTGAGGAAAAATTATCCCACTGCCCAGTGGGGTATGGGAGCTTGCTTTTCTCGAGATCCTTAACGAGCGTATACGCTGCAACTTCTATCAAGAATGCAGGTAGCTTTCCCATGTGCCACAAAAAAACAATTATTACCAAATCGAATGAAAACTTCATCGAAATAAATATAACTTCATAAAATAAGGCCAGGCAATCGGCTTCAATTAAAGGCCGGCCGTCTAAAGACCCCTCACCCTCCTCAAACAAGCGCAATACGTATGATGAGTAACAAAAGAACCAAAAGCTTCAAGCCCTGCAGTGTCGCTTTCAGAGTAGCTAGAAAGAATATCTTAGGACAGCGAAAAGCAAATTATATTAAATATTTTTTCCATATTGACACTCTATCCTGGGATGAGCACATTTTTGTTAGAAGCGTTAAAAGGTAAGGACAAAATGCTTTAACCTACAGTACAGGAGGTGAAGCCATGAAAGCTGGAGTCATTTTTACAGGAACTGGCCCGATTCTGATTTTGACTTCCTATGACTCTTTTACCGACAAGAAATTCGTCGAAAAGTTGAATGCGAAAGGGATTAAGAAATTTATTGCTCACGAGGTTCCCGTAGAAAAAGTACAAGCCAAATACGGAATGCACTACACAGTAGTGATGGGGGACCTCGACGAATCCGATGATCTGCGTGTCCTAGACTACGACGGCCACCACATCTTTCTCAGTTTTTCATTTAAAGACATGGGAGAGCCGGTTCGCTACGAACCGTAAACCGCTCGTTAGGATCAATTGCGCCAAAGCTTCGTGGAATCAGGATCTTGGAACGCGGGTTTCGGCCCGCGGTCCAAAGCTCAGGGAAGCGAAGGCGACTGCACTTGGGCGGAAGTCAAGGCACGGCGAACGATATCTTCTGCCTCATCTTGAATTTGGCGGAGGTGATCTTCACTCTTGAAACTTTCTGCATAGACCTTATACACATCTTCCGTACCTGACGGACGAGCAGCAAACCAGCCGTTTTTTGTGACCACCTTGAGTCCGCCGATCGATGCCCCGTTACCAGGCGCCTGTGTCAATTTTGATATTATTGGCTCACCGGCGAGAGTGCTGGCGGTTATCCTGCTGGGTGACAGTTCTTTGAGTATTGCTTTCTGCTGAGACGTCGCAGGCTTATCTATTCTTTCGTAAATTGGGTGGCCGAATTTTTCGGTAAGCAGTTGATAATGTTCTCCCGGATCCCGCCCCGTTTTTGCCGTTATCTCAGCCGCCAAAAGATCCATAATTATTCCGTCCTTATCCGTGGTCCATACGGTGCCGTCTTTGCGCAAAAATGAAGCTCCCGCGCTCTCCTCTCCGGCGAATCCGTAAGAGCCGTCAATGAGGCCGTCCACAAACCATTTAAACCCGACGGGTACTTCCGAAAGCTTCCTTCCAAGATGTTCGGCTACCCTATCGATCATGCTGCTGCTCACAAGGGTCTTGCCGACCGCTGTATTTTTGTTCCAATCGAGACGGTGTTGAAAAAGGTACCAGATGGCTACGGAAAGGAAGTGGTTCGGGTTCATTAGCCCTGCGCTTGGCGTTACAATGCCATGCCGATCACTGTCCGGGTCGTTGCCGAAGGCGATGTCGTATTTGTTCCTCATGCCGATGAGATTTGCCATGGCGTAAGGTGATGAGCAATCCATGCGAATTTTCCCGTCTTTGTCAACGGTCATGAAGCCAAAGGTGGGATCGATCACTGTATTGACTATATCAATGTTAAGACCATGTGTGTCTATGATCGGCTGCCAGAATCCCTCTGCGGAACCGCCGAGGGGATCAACCCCGATTTTGATGTCGGCGGACTTAATGGCTCTGAGGTCAACCACATTTCGCAGATCATTCACGTATGGTTGGATATAATCATAATTATGCGTTGTGCCGGCCTTCATGGCCGTATGGAAATCAACTCTTTTGACCATCTTATTTTTCTGATCGAGATATTGGTTTGCACGGTTTTCAATTACCCCGGTTACGTCGGTATCAGCCGGCCCACCGTGCGGTGGGTTGTACTTAAAGCCGCCGTCCTCCGGAGGATTGTGTGACGGTGTGATCACGATACCGTCAGCTAACGCGTACTTTCTGTCACGATTGTAAACCAGGATCGCATGAGAAATTACCGGGGTGGGCGTATACCCGCCGTCTGCCTGGATCATGACGTCCACCCCGTTAGCCGCCAGTACCTCTAGAGCGGTGGCAAAGCTCGATTCTGACAGCCCATGAGTGTCCATGCCAAGATATAGTGGGCCGGAGATGTTCTGTTTTTTCCTGTAGTCGCAAATCGCTTGAGTGGTCGCCAGGATATGATCTTCATTGAAACTGCCTTTTAGCGAAGAGCCTCGGTGCCCAGAAGTGCCGAATGCGACTCTTTGAGCCGGATCGCTCATATCGGGGTGCGTGGTATAATAGGCGGTTATGAGCTTGGGAACGTTTACAAGCATTGACCTGGGTGCGGGCTTACCTGCTAGGGGATGTAACGCCATTGATGCATCTCCTTAATCAAGAAAAGTGTAAATTATGTTGGTATGATATTATTCCCGTTATGCTTGGTTGTCTACGGTTTCGGTTCCCTTGAGGGAACCTTATCGACACCATTCTCAAATGGTATGTTCGAAGGTCTAATAAAAAAAGCCCTTGAAAAACAATCTTCAGCGTGTTTTGCTGAATACCGAGGTCTTTTGTATGGGGCGCAACTGGAAAATAATTACTCTGGCTTTTACCCTGATTTTTTGCGTGGCGATCATCTCCTATATCGCAAAACCGCATCTATTCAGCGGCTTGTTGCGTTATTTGCCCATAGATGACCCTTCCTACTATGACCCCTATATCCGAGCTGTAAGCAAGCGCCATGGCGTCGATTTTCACTTGGTGAAGGCAGTGATCAAAGCCGAATCAAAATTCGATTGCCGAGCAGTTTCCGCCAAAGGAGCTATTGGGCTGATGCAGATGATGCCTGTTACGGTCGATCACATGGGCGTTTCCGACCCTTTTAATCCGAAAGAAAACATTGAAGGCGGCGTACGCTATCTGAAACGCCTGCTGAAGATCTTTGACAACGACGTCAAACTCGCTCTCGCCGCTTACAACGCCGGCCCCACAACGGTAAAGCGCTACGGCGGCGTCCCGCCATACAAAGAAACGCGAGCTTACCTGAAAAAAGTTCTCCGCTTTTATTCGGAGTACAAAAACAATACCTAACCCAAATTTGGGTAATATAAAACCAGATGCGGCTAAGGCCCTGCGCAGCCGAGGAAATGGTACCATTTCGTTCTCAAGTCCTGCAAACCAAAGTGAGTTGTTGAAGGAAAAACCCCGAGCAATCACCACAGACGAATCACTTTTTTCCCTTCCTGCATAGCTCCCCTGACTTTTTCCATGTGCCGCAAGTAAGCGGACTCCCGTTCGAGTTCTGAAGGTTGGAGATGCAGCCTTTCGGTGAGAACTAATAGGAGAGAACGATTTAATCCTTAACAAATATAAATGAGTTAAAATAGAATAACGTGTGATGATAGACTCTTGACGTAGGTTCATCACTAGGCAATGCAAAGTCCGTATTCAGCGGGCAGGAGATTTTGGGTCGAAGAGTTCGAAACAAGGCCTATCTTGAGCCGAATAAATTGGAGATTTTTCCTTATGGCATCCCAAGGCACAAAAATAGAAGTTGGTAAAACGGATCAAATTATTGCCGAAACCCGTCGCAATCGAGAAAAGACTTACCGCGAGCGAGCGCTGAAACTTTTTCCCTGGGTGTGTGCGCGATGCGGCCGCGAGTTTTCAGGTAAAAGGCTTCGGGAACTCACCGTTCATCACAAGGATCATGACCACGATAACAATCCTCCTGATGGGAGCAACTGGGAGCTCTTGTGTCTCTTCTGTCACGATAATGAACACTCCCGGTATACGGATGCGGAGTGGAGCGACGAAACACCGTCGCGCAGGGAGAAGGAGCCGCCTTCCACCACGCACCAGCCCTTTGCTGCTCTGGAGGCTTTGCTCAAGAATAAAAAGTAGCGGCTCGACGGAATTCGGAGAAAAGATTCTCAATTGAATGGAGAATGTTTTTCTCTTGTCAGCCGGGCAGGCGTATTTTAAATATTTATAAGTTTTAAGCGAGAGACATTTGGTTTGGCTGAGTAAAACATTAATGCGGGAGTGAGGCATGACTCAAGAATTGAGAAAAGGGATGAAGGAAAAGGTCATTGAAGTGCTCAATCAAGCACGCGCAATGGAACTGCATGCAATCGGTCAATACATGAATCAGCATTACAATTTGGATGATATGGATTACGGGGAATTGGCTGCCAGTGTAAAGCTCATAGCAATAGATGAGATGCGTCATGCCGAACAGTTCGCGGAGAGAATCAAAGAATTGGGCGGTGAACCTACAACGGAGATGGCGAAGAAGGTTGAGAGGGGGCAGTCGGTTGAAGCGATTTTCCCTGCCGATGCAAACCAGGAAGATGATACGATAGCTTCTTATAATCAGTTCCTGCATGTGTGTCATGAAAATGGTGACAGCACGAGTGTGAAGCTATTTGAAGCCATCATTGACGAAGAGCAATTGCATTTCAACTATTTCGATAATATCGCCGAGCACATCGAAAAACTTGGCGCGGCATACTTGGCGAAAATTGCCGGCACGCCCTCTGCTACCGGGCTGCAGCCCCAAGGGTTCGCCGTAAGACAAGGTGGTGC
>Ga0210088_1000046_pt1 | contig 26126 bp, 23 predicted proteins | sample RushMan_CattailN_6_FD_185557 | JGI IMG/M metagenome (GOLD analysis project Ga0210088, IMG submission 185557) | Wetland microbial communities from San Francisco Bay, California, USA, that impact long-term carbon sequestration -... | ecosystem: Environmental > Aquatic > Marine > Wetlands ... | reverse complement strand
TCCGTTCATGGGCGTTCTAATCTCATGACTCATGTTGGCCAGAAACTGACTTTTGGCAATATTTGCAGCTTCGGCTTTCACCATCGCTCTTTGTAATTCATCGGTTCTTTTGTTCAGCTGACTTATGAGATCTCTTGCCAGAGCCATCGATTCGCGGGTCAAGTTCCTCAATTGCTCCGCTGTCCTGGCTGTCAGAGAGATATAAAGATTGGCAAGATAGATAGAACAGCACTTGGTAATTTCCATAGGCCAGTTCAATGGCCGATACTCGACCTGGGTGAGATAAATCAGGAGAACTAAATATGCAAACAGGGAAAAGTGGCTGAAAAACAGCACTCGTCTAAAACTGGTATTTGCCTGGTCCGCGACTCGGATGATCAGAAGAAAGAATAAAAGACTTTTTTCTCCTCCCGAGTAATACACGGCAAGGGTAAACATGGCGATATCGGTCGTTAGAAAGAAGAAGCCGAGATCGATGCTCCCGCTTCGGTCGTAGAAAAAATAGAGTATGCACCAGGATCCGAGAGTATACGCTGTCAATATTTCGGCAAAATGAAGGAGCGCCGGCCATGAAAGAATATTTAGATAGACGTTGTTTAGAATAACCAGGAGAAACAGAAGAGGAAACCCGATAAGCCGGAGAGCAGGGATCTGGACGACGTTGAGGCGAAAGCGTTTGAGTTGCTGGCGACGCGTTGCCTCTGCAGGATCAAGAATCAAATCGCCCCCTTGAAAATTGGAAAGGGAGTCTTGGGTATTTTCCTGCTTCATTCTCATCAGATCCTAATCAGGCGTGTTCTTAGTAAGCATGACTGCACCAACATTGAAATGCGCATCCAGGGGAGTCCTCACCATTGCAATCGACTTTGCGACCGACTGTGCGCCGCTGATCACAATATCGGCGTAAGCAGCGGAAGGTAAAACATATCTCGAATTCATGGGCTTCACCGTGCTTTCGTATTGTGCTAAAACGGAACTCGGGTTCCTGCCCCTTTCGTTCACGTCACGCTCCAAGCGCCTCGACAGGGCCAGTTCGGCAGGTAAGGTGACGAATATCCTGGTATCTAACAAGCGGCGGATTTTTTCCCAATAAAGGGCGAACAGACCCTCTGCCAAGATTAGATTTGTTGGACCAATGCGCTCAGTGACCGCACTTCGAGTATGTGTCCCATAGTCGTACACCGGTTTTTCTATTTCCCCGCCAGCCAAAAGAGTTGTCATCTGCATTTCCAATAAGTCTACATCAATGGCTTCCGGAGCATCATAGTTTTGCCCTGCCCGGTCCGATGGCTGTAACCCCGATAAATCATGATAATAAGAATCAAGAGCGAGTACACAGGGACTTTGCCGAGAGTAGATAGAGGCAAGCTGTTCGGCTATAAGAGATTTTCCTGAACAAGATGGTCCTGCGATGCCAACCACATAGGCCGTCATGAAGAGAGCATCCTTTCTGAAGCCCGCTAAAGCACGCTCAGTGGATCTTTTTGCCTGCGTTCTTCAGCTATTCGCCTGCTTCCTCTCAGCTTCCCTTTCACCGCGGTCTCACAGAAGCCGAGATCTGCCTTGCAAGAATTCTGCAATTTTACTTTTGCCAATATCTTGAACGAAAAGGCGAGATGATTCAAGCAATTTACTTTGGGGGAAGTTGAGGTTGATTTATAAGACCGCAACAAATTATAATGACGCGGAATTTGCATCTCTACAGAGTAAAATCACATCGCCCACTCAGTACAAAAGGAACTGGAAAGAGTAACCGTTGGCTCGGATAGACGATTATAAACAATCACTTAGAATTGCTGGGGAAGAACTCAAGAAGGCCAATTTGCATCGACTTGCCAAACTGAGCGGCGCAAGAATTGATCTCAATGACGATAAAGTGGAGCTACGGCTACCGTTCTTGGGAGCACCTTACGTAGTTGAGGTTGGAGGCGATGTCGAGGTAAAAATGGAAGAAGCGGATCGTGAGATTCCACTGCCCGAAAAAATTTTGATCTGCCATTACTTGCTCAACGCATCCAGTGAAGCTGCCTCTGGCGAACTCATTACATTTCGCCAAATTGCCGACGGTCATTTTTATTTTGACGCCTTCCAGAAGCGGGCCAGGGATCCTTTTTTGGCAACTTTCGGTCATCATCCAGACGTTTTCCGGACTTGTGGTGAAATGCTCGGGGGCAAACCTGTAGACACAGGTGATGTGGGTATGACCTTTCGAGTCCTGCCGAGAATTGACATTCAGTTGATTCTCTGGCGGGGAGACGATGAGTTTCCGCCCGAAGCGAACATCCTGTTTGATTCCAGCATAGAGTACAGGCTTCCGGCGGAAGATATAGCAGTAGTTGCTGGAATGCTGGTTTATCGCTTGATGGGCATTGCTAGAAGCCGGCAAACGAAAGCTTAGCTGGAAGTTTTCGGATTGTAGTTCCTATGAAAATAACGTGGCTATGACCTTTTGGTGATGGCCGTCAGGAGGAAAAAATCTTGAAAATAGCTGTCAGCGGCAAAGGAGGAGTCGGCAAGACGACTCTTTCTGCTTTTTTGGTCAAGTGGTTTGCCCAACAGGGCAAAAACGTGCTAGCGGTTGATGCTGATCCGGATGCCAACCTGGCCGACGGGCTGGGCATAAAAGATACCGGGGGAATTGTTCCCATCTCAAAAATGAAAGAGTTGGTGGCAGAACGAACTGAATCGGTACCAGGAAGCTTTGGTGGATTTTTCAGACTGAATCCCAAGGTGGATGACCTGCCCGAGAAACTTGCCATCAGGAGTGGCGACCGCATACGTCTCATGGTAATGGGCGGAGTAAAAAAAGGCGGGATGGGGTGTGTCTGCCCCGAAAGCGTGCTCCTCAAGAATCTTGTTCAGCATCTCATATTGCGACGCGACGATGTCGTTGTCATGGATATGGAGGCCGGCATCGAACATCTTGGTCGTGGCACGTCTCAATCGGTGGACTGTCTGCTCGTTGTTGTGGAACCGGGACGGCGCAGCCTCGAGACCGCTGCAAAGATCAAGGAATTGGCAGCGGACATCGGATTGTCTCGCATTGCTTTAGTCGGAAATAAGGTCAGAGGCGAAAAGGACAAGGAATTTTTGTTGAGCAATATGTCTGAGTATCGCTTTCTGGGGTTTATTCCATATGATGAACAAATCATCGAAGCAGACCTCAAGGGTGAATTTGCTGAAAATATGGCAACTGGCACCAGAAGCGCCCTCGAAGAAATTGGTAATAATGTTAGTAGCATGTCTTCGGCTAACGCTCCCGGCAACTAATAGAGTCGAGTATAGAAATGATTGATGTGCAGAGCCAGATCGATCATCGTAATATCAATGTAGACAAAGTGGGTGTCAAAGACATTCGTTATCCGATCACTGTGATGGATAAGACGAACAGTTTTCAGCACACGGTGGCCTCTATCAATATGTACGTCAACCTGCCGCGCGAATTCAAAGGCACCCACATGAGTCGCTTTATTGAAATCCTCAACGAATTCCACGGCGACCTGGACATACGTGAGTTCTCTACTATCCTCGAAGCTATGCAGGAAAGGCTTCAGGCTCAATCCGCGCACATCGAAATCTGTTTTCCTTATTTCATGAAAAAGCTTTCTCCGGTAACTGCCAGTGCCGGCCTCATGGAATACGTCTGCAGGGTTTCTGGCTCTTTGGATTCAATGAACGGCTACGACTTAATCTTGGAAGTCAATGTTCCCATCACCACCGTTTGCCCTTGTTCCAAGGAGATCAGTATTCAAGGGGCACACAATCAAAGGGGTATGGTGAGCCTAGCGGTGCGCTTCAAAAAGTTCATCTGGATTGAGGACCTGGTGAGACTGGTTGAGTGCTCGGCCTCCTGCGAGGTCTATTCGGTTTTGAAGCGCCCCGACGAAAAATTCGTTACCGAGAGGGCTTACCAGAACCCAAAGTTCGTGGAGGATGTTGTTCGCGATATCGCTCAGGAACTAAAAAGCGATCCCAATGTTCTATGGTTCAAAGTTGATGTGGAGAATTTTGAGTCAATCCACAACCACAGCGCCTACGCTTGTATCCAGAGGCATAAGTAATGCCTGCTTTACACTCCAAGGATTTTACTCATGCCGTTTGAACGTTTCGAGCAAATTTGCCGGGCGATGGCAGACCCCACCTTTTATCCTCATCCGGTTTCCGATCTTGAGCGCATTGATACTCATATCTCAACAGTATTTTTAACCGGTCAATGGGTCTACAAATTGAAGAAACCGGTCAATTTCGAGTTCCTCAATTTTGAGACTCTCGAAGCCCGCTACCGTTGCTGCAAGCAGGAAGTTGCGCTAAATCAGAGACTCAGTCACGACATATATGAAGGTGTAGTCGAAATACGAGAACTGGAAAGCGGTCGGCTTTCTTTAGAAGAATCCGGCGAAGTTGTGGAATATGCGGTCAAAATGGTACAGCTCCCAGACGATGTCAACATGAAGTCCCTGCTCCAGCAAGGAGAAATTGAAACTAAAAACTTAAAGAAACTGGGCTACTACCTGGCGGCGTTTTACGAACGTAGCGAGCGGAGCTCGGAGATTGACCATTATGGCGAACCCGAAGTGATCTCCTACAATATGGAAGAGAACTTTCGCCAGATGGAACCATTTGTCGGGAGCTGGGTGCCTTCCGACAAATGGGAATTTGTTCGTCAGGTAAGTCGTGCGTTCTTTAAGAACTGGCAGAATCTTTTTCAGCGCCGTATTGAAACACAGCGCATACGAGACGGCCACGGGGATCTTCGTGCGGAACACATCTACTTCTACAACGGTATTCAGATTATTGACTGTATTGAATTCAATGATCGATTCCGATATGGCGATGTGGTGAACGACCTCGCTTTTTTGCACATGGACTTGGAGCACTTAGGCCATTCGGATCTGAGTCGAATCATACTGAGAGCCTATGTGGAACAGGCTGATGATCCGGAATTGTACAGTCTGCTGGATTTCTACGCAGCCTACCGGGCCGTGGTCAAATTGAAAGTGGCGTGTCTTCGATCGACCGAAGAGGACGCCGGCAATATTGAACTGCTGCGTAAAGAAGCCAGCAAATATATGCAACAGGCCTATCGCTACGCTCTTCAATTCAGCAGACCAACTTTGTGGATTTTTTGCGGTCTGCCTGCCACAGGCAAGTCGGCACTCGCGAACCAGTTGACCGAAGATTTATCGCTGGTCCGCTTTCAGTCCGATGAAGTTAGAACGACAGGTGAGGGCTGCCCGATGTCTGCTGGAGTTGTTCCTTACGGCGAAGGGCCCTACAGGCTGGAGATGCGTCAGAGAGTCTATGCTCAAATGTTTGCCAAGGCCCAGGAACAACTCAAGCGCGGCCGATCGGTGGTTTTGGATGCTTCGTTTTCACGAGCCAAATGGAGGCAGGACGCCCAGCAGCTGGCAGCAGACCTGGACACCAATTTCATCGTAGTAGAGTGTAGTTGCAGCGAAGAGACGATCCGCAAACGGTTGCTGCAACGCGACGATGAGTCAGGATTTTCCCACGCTCGCGTGCATCATTTGCCGCAGATGAAAAAGGCTTTCGAACCGGTCGATGAGTTTCCAGCCGAAGTCTGCCTCAAGGTCGATACGGATCGTCCTTTTCTGCATGTGTTGGACGAGATTCTGACCGAAGGATACGCCCGAAAATGTGCTCAGGTCGAGGCCATCCTTTAATTACTTTTCTCCCTTGCTGTAACTTCCAAGAACCTTGAGAAATTCTGTCCTCTGCTTTAGTTCGGCAAGTAAGTCTCGATATTTCTCGTCTTCGATATCCACTTCGATATCGGCGTAAAACAAATATTCCCACGGCTTGCTGTGGATAGGGCGCGATTCCAGTTTGACCAGGTTGATCTGCCGTTCTGCAAACATTTTCAGGGTCTCGTAGAGACTGCCCGGCGTATCGCTCACCGAATAGATCATGGAAGACTTGTCTTTGGGGCCTTCCAGAAATCGATCGCGCGATATCACGACAAAGCGAGTAAAGTTGCGCGGGTTGGTTTCGATCCCTTCCTGGAGAATGCTCATCTGAAATAATTCGGCAGCTTCTTTGCTCGCAATCGCAACTTCAGAGAGATCGTTGTTTTCCTTAGTCCGACGCACAGCAGTGGCCGTGTCCTTGCACGCAACCAGATCCCAGTCCGGATGGTTTTCCAGAAATTCCCGACACTGCTGAAAAACCTGCGGATGCGAATAGACTCTTTTTATGGTGTCTGCGGAGGCGCCCGGATGGCTGATCAGATTGTGTTGAATCCTGAGAGTAATCTCGCCTACGATCTTGAGATCATACTCCAGCAGCAGATCATAATTCTCGTGGATACTGCCCGTCAGGGAGTTCTCTACGGGTATGATACCGAGACTTGCGCCTCCGTTTTGAACCGTTTCGAACACCTCTCGAAAAGAATAGCAGTTATGTTGAGGAAATTCAGAGCCAAAAAACTGCAAACAAGCTTTATGGCTGAAGGAGCCGGGAACTCCCGGGTAAACCACATGTGCCGGAGAGGCGCCTGCAGGAGAAGGCTTCTTCATGATTTTTGCCTTATCCAGATAAGCGTAGTCGAGCTGCTTTCCGACAACTGGTGCGATTACATAAAGGTCTCGCATAAGTTGTTTAAACTGCTCCGGATAGAGGCTCTGAGGTCCATCCGACAGAGCCTTGTCAGGCTCGGTGTGCACCTCTATGATTACTCCGTCAGCGCCGGCCGCGATAGCTGCACGCGCCATGGGACTCACTTTTTCCCTCAGTCCGGTCGCATGGCTGGGATCGATAATGATGGGCAAATGCGTCAATTTTTTAATCACAGGGATAGCGGTTAAATCCAAGGTGTTTCTAGTATAGCGTTCGAAGGTCCGGATTCCCCGCTCGCATAAGATGACCTGATCGTTCCCCTCGGACAAAACGTATTCGGCGGACATCAGCCATTCTTCGATGGTTCCGGACAGTCCCCGCTTGAGAAGCACCGGTTTTCCAATCCGCCCCACGCATTTGAGCAATTCGAAGTTTTGCATATTGCGTGCTCCGATCTGCACAACATCAACATATTTAACCATGAGGTCGGCCTGGCTGGGAGATGTCATTTCGGTAACGACCCCCATTCCGGTCTCCTCTCTCACTTCAGCGAGGATTTTCAGTCCCTCTTCACCCAGACCTTGAAATGAATAAGGTGAAGTGCGCGGCTTGAACGCGCCGCCGCGGAACAAAACCGCACCGTACTTGCGCACCATATGAGCTATCTCCATGGTGCGCTTGCGGTCTTCCACGGCGCACGGCCCTGCTATCACTACCAGTCGGTCACCACCGATGGATACGTCTCCCACCTGGACTATGGATGGTCCCGGGTGCAGCTCTCGGCTTACCAGTTTGTAAGGCTTGGAAATGGGGATGACCTTGGCAACCCCCGGCAGCGTTTCAAAGTGGCGCAGATCTTTGCGAATGGTTCCCACAACACCAATGATTGTCTCTTCCACCCCCTGGATCTCTTTGATCATGTAGTTTTCTGCCCGCAGCTGATCTTTCAAATGTTCGGTTTCCTCTTGGCTGATTCCTTTTTTCAACACCAGTATCATTGCTCTCTCCTATCGACAGGTGTTTTCAAAACATGCCGATCTCTTAAAACAAAAAACCCCAAGGAGTATTCCTCGGGGCTGTGGTCTGCTCTAAACCCCGGGAGGATCATGAATCCACCCGAGGCGTCATATTAAGGTCGATTACCCAGGTGGATTCAGCATAAAAAAGCTAAAAAAGCAGCTAAAGAATCCACAATTGGATACCAATACAAAAAATCGCCATGCTTTTAAAATGTGCGCGTTCCTCATTTTCCTCTCCACTCAATTTCATCCACCAATATTTATGTTTGTACTCTTTGTCAACATGATTTATTGATTTACTGGTCGTGGATATAGAAAAATTGCAAAAGTTATAACCCTGATTACCGGACAAAACGGTATTAAACTTATTAAACGCCTTCATCCCGATGTAAGTGTCTGGACGTTGGAAACTCAACTAGAGTACTCCACGGATGGCTACTTGCATGAGAAGATGTGCCGGCTTCGAGCGCGTACATTAACTTTTGTGGATAACAAGCTTGCCCTGGCCGACATGACAAAATAATTTGGAGGTAAAAAGAAGGACTCTGAGAGACCGACTCGTATGGTTTGGTCTGAGCAATGGACGATGGAGGGGAAATGAAAAAGATTTTGCCGGCAGATTTACCGGGAATCGATGTTGAATCTGCGCTGACCAGGCTTGGAGACGATGAAGAGTTATTAGCAGACCTAATTGTAAGCTTTAGAGAAGACAATCTAACCACCATTGATAACATCCGACATGCCCTGGAAACAAACGACCATGATTTGGCTAGACGCCTGGTGCATACCCTCAAAGGTGTCTCAGGCAATATAGGGGCTGAGCCATTATACGACACATCGAAGAAGCTTGAAATAGCGATCAAAGAACAAAATAAGCCCGCAGCGGACACACTTCTAGAAATCGCAAAAAAAGAAATAGAGGATGTGTTTGTCGCTGCAAACCTGCTGCAAGCCGCATCGAGAGACGAAACTTCCGAGATATACGAAGCATCACCCGACTGCGCGAAGTTGGCTCCGGTCTTCTGTGAACTTAGAGATATGCTGAAAACGAACAATCTTAAAGCCTTGCAGTTATATGACCAACTTGAGAAGCAGTTGCCTGAGACTCCAAAAGAAGTCGATCCACTGAATCAATGTTTAAGGAAACTCGACTTTCAGGGTGCGCTCGAACATTTGTATTTTTTAGCCGACAAATATTGCGTAAGAATATAGTTCAGATGTCAGTTCCATCCGCTTCTCCGATGAGCGCAACGATGAATGAAAGCAACCCGAAGTCACATAGGCCTAAAGTTGGCGATTCCAATTCAGTAAAGCTACAATCGCCATTCCTGTACAAGCAGGAATCCAGGGAATTCGATTCACCTACTGGATGCCGCCTCTGCGGCACTTCGCCGGCATGACGGGGGGTATCGAGGGAGTCGCCGAATTTATGGTAGACAAAGGTTTGTCCATGAAATTGGAACATAACAAGATTCTCATCGTGGACGATGTGCCTCAGAATATTGAGATACTTAATTCAATGCTGAAAAATGACTATGAAGTCTATTTTGCGGTCAACGGTCAAGACGCCCTTAATACCGCCATCGCGGTGATACCCCACTTGATATTATTAGACATTATGATGCCAGGAATGGACGGTTATGAGGTTTGTCGTTCCTTGAAAAACGATCCCGTCCTTAAAGACATTCCCGTCATTTTTATTACGGCAATGGATCGGGCCGAAAACGAGACACAAGGCTTGGAGCTTGGAGCTGTTGACTATGTCACCAAGCCCTTTAATCCAGCTATCGTAAAACTCAGAGTTAAAAATCAACTGGAACTTAAAAGACAACGGGATGCTTTGTCGTTTAAGACGGCAGAGCTTCACCGAACAAACGCAGCGCTGCAGCAAGCTAATGAGGCCTTGGAGGAACGTAGAATTCAACTTGAGAATGCAAATCGCCTGCTGGAAAAAATGGCCATCGAGGATGTACTGACGGGCTTAGCCAACCGCAGACATTTTAACCAGGTCCTTCAAGCTGAAATACAACGTGGACGCCGCTACAATGACTGTTTATCTTTAATCATGTGCGATGTCGATTATTTTAAGCGTTATAACGATTACTATGGCCACATGGCCGGCGATCAATGTCTACAGGCGATAGGAAAAATGTTTCACCAAATCTTTAAGCGGGCAGGTGAATTGAGTGCCCGCTATGGCGGTGAAGAATTTGCGGTCATTCTCCCGCGAACAGCGCCGCAGAGAGCTCATGAGCTTGCGGAAACCCTGCGAACTGAAATCATAAATCTGGGAATAGAGCACCAGTGTTCAGACATTGCTCGTTGCATAACATTCAGCATTGGCGTTGTTAGTGCAACAAACTGTGAAGAGCGAAACATGGAATGGTTCATTAGAGCAGCAGATGAAGCGCTTTACGAGTCCAAGGAAGAAGGCCGAAATCGCGTTACCTTGTTCTCGCATACCTGATTAATTTTACTTTGGCACATTATCCCAGCAGCACAGCCGGGCGAAAATAAGTCCTCGATTAGGGTTCCCCCCTTTTCCTATTGTAAAGGGGGGTGAGGGGGGATTTAGGGATCGCCTCATAACTGGTTAGAGACTTTCGTCCACCTGGTAATACAACAAGATTTCGTTCTGCATTGAGTTGTCACTTCCAATCAGATGGTTTCGATCAAGGTAATAAAGCAGAGTAAGTACTTTCTTCATGTTTGTTCGGAGCAGACTGATATGCCAACTTCACTGTCGTTAGAAGAAGGGTTCGTCCCTTTTCGTGGTTACAAGATTTGGTATAAGATCCTGGGAAATGAAGGAACTGGAACTAAGCTTCCTTTGCTCTGTCTTCATGGAGGTCCCGGTGCGACACATGACTATCTCGAACCGATAGAGACGTTAGCAAAAACGGGTCGTCAAGTTGTATTCTACGATCAGCTGGGAAACGGTAATTCCGATCACCCGCATGACCCATCGATGTGGACTATCGACTTGTTTCTGGAAGAATTGGAAACCATTTGCCGGACGCTTAAACTTGCTCGATTCCACTTGCTCGGTCAGTCCTGGGGAGGGATGCTGGCCATGGAATTTGCTCTATCAAAATCATCTCAAAAACCCGTCAGTCTGATCCTGGCCAATTCTCTATCCAACACTGCTCAATGGATAAAGGAGGCCGACAGGCTGCGCTCGGAATTGCCTGTCAACATTCGACAATCACTTGATAAACAAGAGAGCTCTGAGAATACCGGAGATGTCTCCTATCAACAGGCGATGATGTTTTTTTACCGACGTCATTTATGCCGCACTGCTCTCTGGCCTGATTGTCTGCTGCGAACTTTTCGAAAGATGGCGGAAAACCCTGAGGTTTACAATGCAATGTGGGGTTCCAGTGAGTTCCACGTTACTGGCAAACTAAAGAACTGGGACATTAGGGAGCGGTTGCACGAAATTCAACTCCCAACGCTTATCGTGAGTGGACGTTACGACGAAGCCACGCCCGACATTGGGAAAGTCTTGCACAACGGAATACCCGACTCTAGATGGGTCATTTTCAAACACAGCTCGCATATGCCTCATATAGAGGAGACCGAAAAGTTTCTAAAGTTGCTTGAGAATTTCCTGAAATTGACCGAATCGGTGATGACCTGAAGGTGCATTCAATGACACGGGAAGGCCGTTGAACTAAGAGCGGAGGGTGCGATTAAAGCCATTATACGGGAAAACATTCTTGAAAGCTTGCCGGTGGGAATTTTGGTCATCAATCCCAGCGGGCAAATTTCGATTACCAATGAATCTGCGTCGACTATATTGGGGTATACAAAAGAGCAATTGATCGGCAAAGGTTGGGCCGAACTTTTTTTTGAGACAGAAGAAAACATCGATTTCAATCAAGTAATAGTGGATGTCATTCAGGAGGAAAGGCTCAATCTTCATAGGTCTGTCCAATACATGCGCAAATCCGGAGAACTACTCTACCTATCAATGACCACTTCGTTCCTAAAAGCTGAACACGGCCTCGAGGGGATTGTTGTGCTTCTGGATGATGTTACCGTTTTATGCGAATTGCAGGAACGCGAAAAAGTAATTCTAGAAGAAAAAAACCGAATTCAAAGAGAAAAGGCTGAGAGCCTGCACAAACTTGCTTCAGCGGTAGCGCATCAGCTGCGCAATCCACTGACCGCTATCGGGGGATTGACCGCACTAATGTCGAAAAGAATCGGCAATGAAGAGCCTTACAATAACTATTTTCAAGACATCATGAGTGACGTTAAGCGATTAGAAAGAATTGTGAAGAGCGTTGAAGAATATACTAATGTCCAGGAGGTGGCGCCGGTTAAAATGGCGATGGCTGAAATTGTCGACGAGCTTTGCGAGCAAGGCAATATCATCGCCGACAGCCTCTCCCGAACAATAACGTGGAACGTTCAATGCGACCAGAGTGAGATTACAGTTGATCCGAAATCGTTCATGGTCGCTTTGTGCGAGGTCGTCAGGAACTCGGTTGAATTTCTCGGCCGATCCGAAGGATTGATCCGGATCAAAGCATTTCAAGAAAATCATGGCTGGATAGTAATCGAGGTTACAGATAATGGCAGCGGAATTTCCGATGAAGACCTCCCATTCATATTCGATCCTTTTTATACAACTAAGGCAGTAGGGGTTGGAATGGGCTTATGCAAGGTAAAACGCATAATCGCCGATCACGATGGAAAAGTCTCCATCGAGAGTCGTCTTGGCATCGGGACTAAAGTTAGAATTGAATTTCCTAATCCCTGGTCTTCCTGAATACCGGCAGTTCACCGGGGGGAATTTCATTTAGTGAAGGAAACGCCGAGTCTTTTTGTGACAGCACCGGTTCGAGAATTTGCCACTCGATAGCCAGCGTGGAATCGTTCCAAATAATGCCGCGCTCATCCGAGGGCGCGTAGTAATCTGTACATTTGTAAAGGATTTTGGCAGCTTCGCTAAGAACACAGAAGCCATGTGCGAAACCTTGTGGAATGTAAACCTGCTGATAATTATGGGATGAAAGAACGGTCCCAAACCACCTCCCAAAATTCGGCGAACCCCGGCGAATATCAACAGAGACATCGAATATCCGGCCTTCTAATACCATGACCAGTTTTGCCTGAGAGTTGTGAAGCTGGTAGTGTAAGCCCCTTAATACATTCTTTTTGGAATAAGACACGTTGTCCTGAACAAACGGTTCCGTGATGTTTTGTGCAACGTAACGTTCATGCTGATATATTTCGAGAAAATGCCCCCTGGCATCTTCAAATATGTTCGGTTCTATTATCATGACTTCTGGAAGTATTGTTTCTCTGATTCTCATGGCCCCCCGCTTTACCGGTCAATGAATGTTCCATCGCACACTCGCTCGATCACGCCCCACAATCCGATCTATGCATTAAAAGTACTGGTCTTTACTCGCAAATAGTTTATTGTCGGTCATAACTCTGGCAAAAGCCACTTCGATAATCATCACTTTCCCACTCTCTAATTTGGGGCCGATGTGATTATCGATATTCCACGAAGCGTCCGAGATTGCATCGGAAATGTCAAATAGAAAAGTGCTCCTACAACTTGGGACCGAGGAATCTGTATGATGTTTCTCTGATTATTCGATTTGATTTGAAGAAGTCTCCGGCCTGCTCGGGTGTTGACTTCACTGCGCAAAAGTGAAAATTTGCAAAGAGTGTACTATCCTGTATATTGGAAGCAAAAAGGTGTGGAACATGATCGAAGATATTTTTTTTGGGGGAAAGGATTTGATATGAGCGAGGTTTTTGGGACTCCACATGGCGGTGAACTGGTTAGCCTTCTGGTAGATCCTGAAAGATCAAAGATTCTCAAAGAACTTTCTCGAGACCTTAAAAGTCTGACTCTTTCCAGGCAACGCGTTGCTGACCTTGAATTGCTCATGAATGGAGCATTTTCCCCTTTGCGGGGATTCATGAGAAATACCGATTATGAATCCGTATTGGATCGGATGAGACTGCAGAATGGTCTACTATGGCCGATGCCGGTCTCTCTGGACATTTCCGAAGCGGAGGCGGGATGTCTGGAGCCTGGACAGTCGATAGCGCTGCGAGACAGCGAGGGTTTCATGTTGGCGGTCATGCATATTGAGGACCTTTGGGAGATTGACAAGACCAAAGAAGCCGAATTGATCTACGGAACTCAGGACCGCGCACATCCGGGAGTCGATTTCCTGTTCAGCAGCGTGGGAACGCATTATATTGGCGGCCCGATAGAGGGATTACAGCTTCCGATCCATTCCGCCTTCAAGCGCCATCGACATACACCGATTGAGTTGCGAGCGCTCTTCAAGAAGCTCGGTTGGCGGCGCATTGTCGGCTTTCAAACACGCAACCCCTTGCATAGGGCGCAATTTGAAATGACGATACGAGCGATGGGCGCAGCCAAGGCAAATTTATTGCTGCATCCGGTTGCCCTTCGTGCCAAACCGGGGGACATCGACTATTATACCAGAATTCATTGTTACCTGGCCGTCAGCAAACACTATCCTCCCAATATGATGCTCCTGAGTCTATTGCCTTTGGCTATGCGGATGGCAGGTCCGCGTGAAGCTTTGTGGCATGCGATCATCAGAAAGAACTACGGATGCACCCATTTTATAGTTGGCAGAAACCACGCATGCCCGGGCCAACGGGACGACGGATCGTTCTTCTATCCGCCCGAAGCCGCAAAAGACCTAGCTCAAGCCTATAGCGAAGAACTGGACATTGGCATTATTCCCTTTGAGAAATGGTCTATGTGGTGGATGAGGATATCTACATGCCGGTCAGTGAGGTCCCACCGACGAGTCAGGTGCGTTTTTTATCGGATGACGCCTTCCATCAAAAGCTTAGAACAAGTCGCCGTATTCCGGAATGGTTTACTTTTCCGGAAGTTGTTGATGCCATCCAGAAAGCCTACCCGCCAAGACATAAACAAGGTTTTACCATATTCCTCACGGGACTTTCCGGTGCCGGAAAGTCAACCATCGCTCGTATCCTCTATGCTCGATTTCTCGAAATGGCAAGTCGTCCGGTAACTCTGTTGGACGGGGATATTATACGGCGCAATCTATCGAGCGAACTTGGATTTTCCAAGGAACACCGCGACCTCAACGTCAGGAGAATTGGCTTTGTGGCAAGTGAAATCACCAAGAATAGAGGTATTGCAATTTGTGCCCCAATAGCGCCATATGCCTCTACCCGCCGGCAGATTCGCGAGCGGATAGAAACCACTGGAGGATTTGTGGAAGTCCATGTGGGGACACCTGTGGAAGTTTGCGAAAGTCGAGATCGCAAGGGTCTGTACGCTAAGGCCCGTGCAGGATTGATTAAAGGATTTACAGGGGTCGACGACCCATACGAGGCACCTGTCAATCCCGAAGTCTACATCGATACTACGGCGATGACGCCCGATGAAGCGGTACAGGAGGTTCTGCTCTACCTCGAGAGAGCCGGCTTTGTGCGTTAGGCGCCTGTCCTGCTATATCTGCAGCCAGCCGCTACTGCAAGGCCGGGCAGATCAACAGATGCTCCAACTGGATTCCCGTCAACAGCATGCGTGAACGATCATAGCCTCTGGGTGTCTACTCCTCATAAAACCGCCACCCAGCGCTTTAGTGCGATTGCCAGATCCTCCTGTCTGATCGGTTTAGACAGATAATCGTCCATACCTGCTTTGATACATTTTTCCCTATCACCCTCCATAGCGTGAGCCGTCATAGCAATGATGGTCGTATGCTCCATGCCGGCCTCTCGTAGCCTAAGCTGCCGGGTTGCCTCCAAACCATCCATCTCCGGCATCTGGATATCCATAAGTATGGCGTCATATCGGTTGTTTTCCGTGATTTCGAGCACTTCTCGTCCGTTGCTCACGGCATCCACGGAATACCCCAGCTTGCCGAGCAAACGCAAGGCTATCTTTTGATTAATCGCATTGTCCTCAGCTACCAGAATGCGGGCCGACTCAGGCTCCTTTACGGTGGAACCTTTTGAAGATTCTTCCTTGACTCTAGCCGCCTTATCGGCGATCTGACTGGCTTCCGCTTCAATGGCGTCGGTTGCGAAGCGGCTTTCGGTCAATTCTACCAGAATATCAAATAGACGAGATGGTTTCACCGGCTTTACGAGGTGTCCAACACAACCTGCTCGTTTAAGCTCGCTGATGTGACCATGTTGCTCCAGGGAACTCATAGCGACGAGCAGCGTTGCAGCAATGTCGGGGTCAGAACGAATTTGTCTAACCAGGGTTGGACCGTCCATATCAGACATTTGGGCATCAAACAAGGCGATCGCATAAGGCTGTTTAACCCTTATTTTCCTGCGGAGTATTGCGAGGGCTTCTGCCCCGCTCGCCGCAGTCTCATGCGGCACTCCCCAAGACTTTAGCTGGTGGTGCAATGTCTTGCGACTGGTGTCATTTCCGTCGACAATGAGAACTCTCGAGGATTCAAGCAAATTTCTTGACGCCTCTTCACCAATTCCTACTTTGCATGCACTTTTTAAAAGGGTCACTGTAAACCAAAATTCGGATCCCCTATCCTCTTCGCTTTTGAAGCCGATTTCACCATGCATCAATTCTACGATCTTTTTGGATATCGCCAATCCTAGACCCGTCCCACCATATTTGCGGGTGGTTGATCCATCCAACTGGGAAAAAGGCTGAAATAATTTGTCCTTAAGCTTGCTTTGGATTCCGATTCCAGTGTCGCTAACACTAAAATGAAGTGTGACATGGGTATCGGTTTCGGTTTGCTTTGAGACCCGAACACTGGCTTCACCCTGTTCCGTGAATTTGATTGCATTGGCAATTAGATTGGTCAAAACTTGGCTAATTCTCACTGGATCTCCTCTCATTGATCTGGGGACATCAGGAGAGATCAGGAGAACAAGTTCCAGATTTTTCGAGTGCGCACGCTCGGCAAGAACTTCCACCACGTCTTCAACCGTAGCATACAAATCTAAATCGACTTCTTCAACATCAAGTCTGCCGGCTTCAATTTTGGATAAGTCCAAAATATCATTAATTATTGTTAGAAGACCAGCAGCGCTGGTCTGGATAGTTTCGGCGAACTCATGTTGCTCTTCATTCAGCTCGGTGTCCAATAGTATGCCGGTCATACCGATGATCGCGTTCATTGGTGTGCGTATTTCATGGCTCATATTTGCGAGAAACTCAGACTTTAAGCGAGAAGCTTCCAGCGCCTTGTCGTGTGCCTCTTGTAGGTCTGCTTCGATCCTTTTCCTTGCAGTTATGTCTCTGATGATACCTGTATACATACGTTTACCGGCCAGGTGCATTTCACTCACCGCCAAGCAGATGGCAAACACCGTACCGTCTTTGCGCCGCGCTCCCAAAACCTCCCGCCCCACCCCAATGACTTTTGATCTGCCGCTCTTTAGATAGTTGCGTAAATAACTGCCGTGCTCGGAACGATACGGTTCAGCGATAAAGATGCTGACGTCTTGACCCACGATTTCATCCGGTTCGTATCCGAAAATTTTAGCGGCAGCGGGGTTGACCGATTCAATGATGCCCAGTTCATCAATAGTGATAATGCCGTCTACAGCGGTATTTACAATGGCCTGTAATCTCTCTTCGCTGTCGCGCAGCTTCTGCTCGGCCTTTCTACGTCTTATGTCATTACGGTACGACGCGATTATGTTGGCGCAAGCTGAGGAAAACGGCTGAAGGTATTCTACTAGCTGTTCAGTATATCCGTTGAGACGGTTTGCCAGGCCAGCCATTCCCATCAGCTTATCGCCGCTATAAAACGGTACCCCCATAAATGAATTGAGAACCGGATGGCCTTTTGGGAGCCCTCCGCTGCGGGGATCTTGAAAAGGATCATTGGATACCACCGGTTTCCCAGTTGTGATCACCGTTCCATAGAGGCTCTCTAAGTTGTAGAATTTAAAACCTTTTTCGCATTCTCTCCGGTGCCTTTGGCGGGTTTCTTTATTCCAGGCGATGTCGGTGATAGCATAAGTGCTGAGGTAGAGTTGACCATCGTCCCTGCTGATTATTTCCCCTATAAAGCCATATTCGCTTTCAGTCAGTTGCAGGATCACAGCCAAGAGCTCTTCAAATAGAGACCGTGGGTCTATGTCCAGAAGGTATTTGGACTGAGACATGGTCAAAGCACGCAGGAGTTCGTTGTTTCGTGCCAGTGCGTCATCGGTCCGCACGGTCAAGTAGCGCAAAGCCTCCAGCTCGCTGATTCGACGGCGCAGTAATTCAAGCTCCACTTGCCTCTGCTCACTTTTCTTGTGGTTTTCACTCATGATTCATCAATCCCATCCAGCACGAATATTTATTTTGCCCCGCCCTTTCCTTGAATTGCCAACGCTCGTCTTGGACTAACTCTTTCCGCGAAGGGCACCGAGAGCAGCCAGATCTTGCGAGAGCACGCGTAATTATTATCAGGCACGGATGTACGAATTAGACGGGAGATGACAGTCAAGAAGAACCATCAGCACAGCAGCACGCATATTCAGCAACCCACTGGGATAGGTGAACGGTTCGCCCCACGCCCCATACTATTTGCTCAATTTCTGCGAATCAGGGCCACCTGGACCTTCCTAAAACGGTTACGATTCAGCGTGACAATGTACCAAACTCGTAGAACAAAGCACAATATCAACTTTCGCACTTCAGACTGCCTGGTCCGACCATCTCGCCAGTCTGGTAAAATCAGAGGGAGAATAAGCTCTGGGCGCGATAAAAAATACACAAAAGAGGAATGGGTTCCGAACAACCCGCTACCCCTTGCTATCGGCGCCAAACGTGATTATTCGAAAGTTGGGTCCGAATTTGGAGATTCCCGCCGCTCTTAAGCCCGGAGCGGGTTCAACCCTCTAAGTTGGTCTGGAATGCTCCCGGCAAATTGCTGTGACAACGGCAACGCAGAATAAACGTACTGTTTCTGGGCAAAGGCTAATTCTAGTTGAATGGACTCAAGATGATCCTTTTTTCGGGTCATCCGGGCAATTGAGACTTTTTTGAAAGGAGCTGAAAAATTGGCAGCTTGCAAATTGCTTTCCAAGCAAATGCTCACTAATTCTATTGATGTGAGTGTCGATTCGAGTCTGAACTTTGATGAAGCCAGGAAAATAGCTGATCGGAAGGCTCTTGAAAAGATCGATGAACCGATGTTGATGGCCTGGTATGAGAAGAAGACAGGCAAATTTTCTCCGCAGGTTGAGTGCTGCAGCGAAGAAAAACCCGGCTGGCTGGTTTACGCCGAGTCGCGAGGTGGTGATGTGATTGTAGACATAAACGGTCAGGAATACGTATTTGTTTACCGCCAATATTGATGCTGCATCTGCTTGGATGAAAAAAAGAAGCACTCAGGTGTACAATATTGTTACGCACCGCCTCGCAGGGTCCCACCAGGACCTTCGTTCACTGCCGTGTTTATAACTCATGCGCAGTTTGCTGCCGTGGAAATTGCAGGACCTCTTTTGTTATTGACAAGGTTGTTCCGGATGCCGAAGCTTTAGTCGTGCGGAGTCAGGTGCAACAACCGACAATATACAGATTTCCCCCCTTTTGCCGCGATTATATTTTTCCAAACAGGATGCGAAATAATCTACAAAATTGTACCATTTCGCTAAATCTAACCGATAAGTTTTACAATCTTGTTACATACTTGCCCCTTAAGAAAAACTCCCGACAGACAAACTTATCCAAATAATCTGAAGTCTTACAAGTTTGTCCGCACCTTGCCGGCGGAATGGCACGCCTCTTGGATTTCTTTTGCTCCTGACTCTGGTTAAACGAAATCATTCAACAAAACAAAACGACCAGTTTCCGTCCGGAAATGACTTTGTGAATGCAGCACCGCCTTCAAGTTTCTTTTGACCCCTTAAGCAGCGGCTGTCAAAGCTTTTCGGTTGGGAACCATTCAAGAAATGGAGGTAAAAGCATTCATGGTCAAGATTGAAGCAATCGTCAAACCGTTCCGCCTCACAGAAGTTCAAGAAGCTCTATCAGCTTTGGGAATTCAAGGAATGACCGTCACTGAGGTGAAAGGATTCGGACGTCAAAAAGGGCACATAGAGTTCTACCGCGGCGCAGAATACCAGGTAAACTTTGTTCCCAAAATTCTACTCACGCTTGTGGTTACCGAGGACCGCGCGGAACAGGTAGTGGATGCCATTCAAAAAGCTGCTTATACGGGTAAAATCGGAGATGGCAAAATCTTCATCTCCCACATTGATGAAGCAATGAGAATCCGCACCCGTGAAACCGGGCCGGAAGCCATCTAGGGAGACACTTAAAAGCATCCATGCAAAACTTCTTTTGTCGTCGCTGTCATCGATATCGATTTTTATGAATGAAGGAGAATTTTATGTTGATGCCTCGAATCGGGTCTTTTCAACTTAGTTTGCCCATAAAGAAATGGGCACTAGCGCTGCTCCCAGCCACATGGGTCGTTTTGGCCTTAGTGTTGCTCTCGGCAGGTCGGGCTTTTGCCCAGGAAACGGTCGCGGTGGCTGTTGTTCCCGCACTAAATACAGGAGATACGGCCTGGATGTTAACTTCAACGGCTCTCGTCATGCTGATGACGCCTGGACTTGCTTTATTTTACGGGGGGATGGTAAGGAAGAAGAATGTTTTGAGTTCTATCATGCATTCATTTGTAGCTCTGGCAGTCATTGGCATTCAATGGATGATCATTGGTTATTCACTCTCCTTCGGTCCGGGAAATACATTCATCGGAGATTTTACTCATTTCTTTCTCGCCGGCATTACTCCCGACTCCCTCACCGGCACTATTCCTACATATGTGTTCATGTGGTTTCAGGGAATGTTTGCCATTATCACTCCGGCACTGATCAGCGGTACCATCGCAGAACGAATCAAATTCAGCACCTATGTCGTGTTCATATTGATTTGGGCAACTATTGTTTATGATCCGATTGCTCATTGGGTCTGGGGCGGCGGCTGGATTCAGCAGATGGGAGCACTCGATTTTGCCGGCGGAACCGTGGTCCACCTGTCATCCGGAGCTTCGGCTTTAGCTTTGGCTCACCTTATCGGAAAAAGGCTGGGCTATCCCAGCGAAATGTTTGTACCGCATAATCTGACAATGACCGTTTTGGGGGCAGCACTCCTGTGGTTCGGCTGGTTTGGCTTTAACGCGGGAAGCGCTCTGGCTGCAAACGGCATTGCCTGCCTTGCTTTCGCAACTACGATGATTGCTTCGGCTGCGGCGGCTTTCTCGTGGATGATGATGGAATGGATCTTCCACAGGAAACCAAGTGCTCTGGGCATTGCTTCCGGTTGCGTGGCCGGTCTTGTTGTCATTACTCCCGCAGCAGGCTTTGTTATGCCCGGCCCGGCCTTGATCATTGGTTTAGCAGCAGGCATCATCTGTTATTACGGAGTCAGAATCAAAGGCCTGCTGGGTTTCGACGATTCGCTTGATGTGGTTGGCATTCATGGAGTTGGCGGCAGTTCGGGTGCAATCCTCACCGGTATTTTTGCAACGGTCGGCGGCGCCGGACTCATCGCCGGCAACGCCAAGCAGGTTTGGATCCAGTTTGTCGGAGTAGCACTGGTAGCGATATACGCGTATGTTCTGACTTATGCCATCGGCTTTGTACTCGACAAAATCATGGGCTTCAGAGTCGATGAAGACACCGAGGTCGCAGGTCTCGACCGAGAACTGCACGGCGAAGTCGGCTATACGTTGTAAACGAGCAACACGAAGATCAACGCCTCTGCTTACAAAATCGCATTTTCGGCGAAACAGGTCCGGTAGCTTGGAACCATGGCTTGATCCATCGTTCGTCATTCCTGCACTCTTTTATTAGAAAATGTACGGTGCGTTCTCCGAACGCACCCTTCCCTTCTTCTCCAATTTTCTAAGCCTTTAGCTCCCTTGCTTAATTCCAATCCGTAATCCTTCATTCTAATTTCTGCTTGATGAATGCCGCCATTTCTCGTAGACGATCATATTATCTAATAAAAATAGCCAACTCATTGCGTCACAAAAATACATTAAGGTCATCCGGGATGAGCACAAACTCTTCTGAGGCAAAGAGTCAGCAGAAGCAGAAGCTTTTGGATCAGGTTCAGTCGGCCCTACGGATTGCGTGATGACCTCACAGCAATCGATTGACGCACATGTGTCGAATTTCGGCCAGGGACATCGTGCCTACAGCAGGGCTGCAGCACGATTCAAATGACGTGGCTGCTCTGTATGATTTTTGATTTTGAATCCCCAGTTTACCTTCTTATATTAATTAACGACTAACCGCGAAATCACAGGGACTCAACTTTTCTAAAGGAGCCGAGCGAAATGATTAAGAACATACTTGTCGCGTCGGACGATTCCTGTAGCGCCAGACGGACGACAAGCTCGATGCGGGATCGAGACCACTAGGGAGAAAGACATACCTATGAAATGATCGGAACTGCATATCAAGGGCCGGGCTGCAGCGGCTCATGCTGGATCGGCTGATTGAATACACCAATGGTTATCTATCCACCCTCAGCGGCCGATACCAGCTTCAAACCGATGATCAAAACGGCCTCGGCTTCCAGGTCCAGGGACTCGCTGCAAGGTAAGTCTTATCGGTCCAGCAAGACCTTTTCAGGCGGAGAGACGTTTGTCGTCAGTCTTTGTCCGGCCCTCGGCTGTCTGAGATGGCCTGCAAACATCGCAAAATTGAATCCCTTTTTGTCGATGAGGGATTCGGCGCGCTGGACGATGAATTCCCCACTCAAATCAAAGTTGAAAAGCAGTTGAGTGGGGTGAGCCGCCTGACGATTATGGAGTGAAACGGCATCCACACCGAAAAGCTCACCAGCTTGGCGGCATGGGGGCCAAGTCGCCGGCATCGAGAAATGAGGCATAGATGTGGTTCACTGCACGGCAAATGAAAGGTCGGTATTACAATGGAATCGTGATTCTGAAAGTAAGCCCGGTGGGTTGGTTGTCCAGTATCTGTAGTTGACCTTCATGTGCTTCGATAATCTTTTTTGCGATGGGAAGACCCAGTCCCGTGCCTTCTTTTTTAGTGGTAAAAAAAGGGTTGAAAATCTCTGCTCTCTTATCAAGGGGTATGCCGCAGCCGCAATCGCTTACGTCGATAATCAGGTGCGGTCCCTGAGCGAAGCCAGTTACAGTGACTTGTTCGCCCTGGGGAGAAGCCTGAATTGCATTCATAAAGAGATTGACCAGAACTTGCTTGAATCGATTGGTGTCGATGCCGGCCAGGGGAAGGTCGCTTGCTGTCTGATTGATAATCTCTACATTCCTAGCTCTGGCGGATGACTTGACAACAGCCAGGCTGTCTTCAATGATCCGACTGATGCTTTCTTTTGACTTCTGCAGTTGAAGCGGCCGAGCGAAATTCAGCATCTCTTTTACCATACTCTCAAGCCGCCCCGTTTCTTTGACGACGATAGCCAGTTTTTCTTGCACATCCGCTAGAATTTGTGGCGTTTTATCAACATCGTTCTCAATTTTTTTAAGTCTTGAGATGGCAAGATTGGAAAATCCGCCAATAGCAATAAGCGGAGTCTTCATGTCATGGGCTGCGGCTGAAACGGCTCTACCCATGGCGGCCAAGGATTCTGCCATGACCAGCTGGTTGTGTTTCTGTTGTTCCCTGTCTTTCAGAATTCCCATGACAATGGCTATGGTGTTGAACAGAATAATTTCGACCACTCTGGTCAAATCACCGGTTGAGAAGTGATCCCAAAACATGATTGTAATGGGGAGATAGGCAACCGTGATTGTTATCGAAACAAGGAGGGCGCCGCGCAATCCAAACCAGAAGCCGGCGAGCACCAACGGGAAAAAATAAAGCTCTCGGTAGAAGATGTAGTAGTGATGTCCGGTCAGCACCGTGTAATAATGAAAAAAGGTCGTCGCAGCAATCAGCAGCAACACCAACATAACTTTCAATTTGCCAAATATCGGATTCATTGCATCGTTCCATTTTCGGTTGCACTAATAATTTGTTCTGTCAAGTATTTGAAATGATACAATTTGAATGTCCTTCTTTGGTTGTTATTTTGTTATGGAAACTTTAATTTTTTTGATTGCCCTTCTCAAGGGAAAGAAGTCATATTTATTTGGAAGGAAAGTTCAAATCATGACAACTCAAAGGAGGTCAATCCTCTGTCCCAACTGCCGGAAACTGATTAGTTCCGACGAACCAAGCTGCCCTCACTGTGGCTTGGCCAGGCCGGGGTCGTGGTGGAAGAACAGCTTATTGGCCCGGGGCTTCAACAGTCCCAAACAGCTCCTCAGAAACATCATTTACCTGAACATCGGGATGTTCATCTTATCGCTCGTTGTTGGCCCCCGATTCCAGAGCCTTTCATTAAACCCGTTTGCGCTGCTTTCCGCCAACTACCTGCACGCCGGCGTACTTCACGTTCTTTTCAATGTGGGAGAAGGGGGCAGACCTTGACATGGGACATTTTTCTAACCGATGGACCATGGGACCCGACAATTCTTGGGCGAATGAGAAATTGTACCGCGACCATATGTCCTTCGGTAATTCGGCCGGGCCGCCTAGCCTCAGGCTGGGTTGCGACACTATGTCGCATAGTCGAGTGTGTCTGTCTGGCACCGGGGTCTACACATTTGACAAGCAACGGGATTAATCTGCTTATCGAAACCCAGCTGGTTAAGGGCGGCGTTAGATGATGCGTCTTTATATGTGCTCAGGGCAGATCAGCCTGATTGTTGGAAAATACGTTCGGTACCTGGTTAGATCTCGTGTAATTAAGTCCAGATCGAGCACAGCTGCTTGTGCCCCGATATAGAAATCGGGCAAAGGAGATCTCTTGATTCCTTTGCCCGCTGTATACTTGAGATAAGCTTTCCCCGCCAGAAAAAGAGCTTCTTTCGGAATTTCCAACATCTGGAATCCGCCTTTATGGAGAGCTGACTCCAATTCCTCTATCTTTTCAAAGCCAACAGAGACTTCGGTGTAGACTATTGAGTTAATATAGAGCGTTGTGTAAGCGCTATATTTTGCCAATGCTGATTCAGACCAATCAGCCCAATTAGGATCATCAAGGAAAATGTCCAAAATAACGTTTGAGTCAACCAGAAGGCCCTTCATCAATCTGCCCTTGTTAAGGCCATGATCTCATCTGTCGTCATTTTGACGGTTGCAACGCCACGTAATTTTGCAAATTTGCGGGTCACAGCTTTTTCCCCTTCTTGTTTCACTAAAAATACGCGGCCTTCTTCCTCGACAAAATCAACTTCTGTTGCTGGGGTTATCCCCAATTTTTCGCGAATGTGCTGGGGAATTGTAACTTGACCTTTTGTGGTTACTCTCATGATTTGACCTCCAGTAATAACTATTACCGGTAATAGTAATACTCTGCCTAGGCAAGGTCAATGCCAATTTATAGCATCGAACCATAGCTTCCCCGGCCTGAGCGCAAAAAGGCTGCAGCAACACAAACCCCGTGTCCCGCGCGTTCCGGCAGAGCTGTTGTTAGAGAAAGTGTCTCTTGTCAAGGGCTGTTACCGTATTCGCGAGTTCGTCATTTATCAGCAGAAAAGTTAAAAGCAGGCCTGATCCCTTTATGATACTATGATAAAGCTCAATGCCCTGGTTGGCCGACACTCTTTTTCGGAATGAAATTCACTTTAGGCAGATTTTCAAAATCAGAATCTTGAGTCCATAGAGTGCATTTATATAAATTCGCCGTCGCGAGAATAAGACTATCCGCCATCGGCAGATTATGCTGCAAGCTGATCCTAGCTGCACGCATAGCAATGTTGATTGTGACATCTTTTACCTGTCCCTTTTGCATGGCCGCAATAGCTTGTAGCGCCTCATTTTCACCGGCTTCGCGCAAAACCACTTTGAAGACTTCATAAATAGTAGTAACAGGGACAATCAAAAGAGAAGGATTTTTAAGGGGTGGGGAAAAATACTCCGCATTTGGACCTCCGGAAAAGTATTCAAGCCATGCGGAGGAATCAACGATATTCATAGTCTATCGCCCTCGCGCTCAAACTCTGTATTTATTCCTTTCAAGAATCCCTTAAGTTCGGAAATATCGCGATCGGGGATCAATTCAATTCGCCCCTCATACTCAATGACTTTAAGCTTTTGACCAGGACGAAGGCGCATTGACTCCCGAATATCTTTAGGGATAACCACCTGAAATTTTGGGGAAACGGTTACCGTTTGCATGACAGCACCTCTATCGATTGCGTTTTGGTTTTACAATATCGCTATCGATTGCATTTGTCAATGTTCAAGGCAAACGACGCGGCTCAGCCGCCGAAGGTCTGCGGGAAGGGCGGCGCCCGGTATCGAGATACGACCAATGGCAGTCAGACAGGACCAAGCTTGCGGGCGCGAAGCTCGTCGTTGTGCTGGGTCACACAGATTGCGGCGCGATCAAGGGGGGCGTGCGACAATGTCCAACTCGGGAACTTGACTCAGACGCTCAGCAACATCATGCCGGCTGTCTATGCAGTGAAGGACGTATGTAACGATCGGACATCCAAGAACAAAACATTTGTT
>Ga0210088_1000044_pt1 | contig 26407 bp, 18 predicted proteins | sample RushMan_CattailN_6_FD_185557 | JGI IMG/M metagenome (GOLD analysis project Ga0210088, IMG submission 185557) | Wetland microbial communities from San Francisco Bay, California, USA, that impact long-term carbon sequestration -... | ecosystem: Environmental > Aquatic > Marine > Wetlands ... | reverse complement strand
TGATGTTTCGGCTAAGATCCCGGAAGCTGACGAGCAGGCTTTCAGCAAGGCTGCCCAGAATGCCAAGGAGAACTGCCCGGTATCACGCCTGTTCAAGGCCAAGATCACAATGGACGCAAAACTGCAAAAGTAGTTTTCTACAAAAAAGGCCAGCCGGACCTGTTGACATAGTTCAGACCAAATGCACTCGAAAGCGATGGGCATTTTACCTGCCCACCGAATGAAAAACCTTTACTCGCTCCTCCCTTCTCAGCTAGAGGATATATTCTTTGTCAGTGATAATCCTTTCAGGATCTGGCACTGTCAAACACTTTCAATAAGCTGTAAGAGAGTTATAAGGGAGGGTCATGGAAGCTGTTGATTTCGGGCACAGATTGTTCAACGAAGCCAGGATAAACCACTGGGATAAAGTGGCACGGTCTTCAGAGAACTGGGAAGGCTGGGGGGAATACTATCATAAGCGACTGGAGGAGATATATACCTTCCTTGTTGTACCTGAGCAGAGAGTGCTTGAGTTGGGTTGCGGTCAAGGCGATTTGCTGGCTGCATGTAAACCCTCCCACGGCGTAGGTGTCGATTTTTCACCGGAAATGGTTCAGCGGGCCGGAATTCGCCATCCTCAAAACACTTTCATACAGGCCGACGTTTGTGATTTTACAACGGACCAGCGGTTTGATGTCATCATTGTGTCCGATCTCCTCAACGATCTCTGGGATGTTCAAGCGGTCTTCGAGAAAATTTCAAAGATTGCCACTTCTCGAACTCGCATCATACTGAATTTTTATAGCAAACTCTGGGAGCTGCCTTTAGCTGCAGCCCGCAAGATGGGACTTGCCAGACCCAATCTTTACCAGAACTGGCTCACCAAAGAAGATATTTTCAACTTCCTCCATCTTACCGACTTAGAGGCCATCAGGTATTGGTCAGAAATCATCTGGCCCTTGGAAACCCCATTTGTTGCCTCGATGTGTAACAGATACTTGGCCCGCATTTGGCCTTTCAGCATTTTTGCGCTGACGAATTTCGTGGTTGCTCGGATGCGCCCCGATCCTCGAAACCATGAAAAGGAACAGAAAGTATCGGTGATCGTTCCAGCCAGAAACGAAGCCGGCAATGCCCCAATAATTTTCAATCGAATTCCTCAGATGGGACTGGAAACCGAGCTGATTTTCGTGGAAGGTCACTCCACAGATGGCACCTATGATGCGATAAAGGACAATATAGAGGGGCATCCCCAATTGAACTGCCAGGTTTTTCGACAAACTGGAAAAGGCAAAGGTGATGCTGTTCGGCTCGGTTTCGAAAAAGCAACAGGCGACATCCTGATGATTCTTGATGCTGACATGACTGTGCCGCCGGAAGAGCTGCCCCGGTTTTATGAGGCGATCAGGTCCGGAAAAGGAGAATTTGTGAATGGTGTGCGCCTGGTTTACCCGATGGAAAAGAAGGCAATGCGTTTTGTGAATCTGGTCGGCAATAAGTTTTTCAGTCTGGCTTTTTCCTGGCTCCTGGGCCAGTCTACCAAAGACACCCTGTGCGGAACCAAGGTGATCTCGCGAGAGAACTATAAGGCTATTGCCGCCAATCGATCTTATTTCGGTGACTTTGATCCGTTCGGAGACTTCGATCTGCTTTTTGGAGCTGCCAAGCTGAATCTCAAAATTGTCGAAATCCCGATCCGCTACCGCGAGCGTACTTACGGCGACACCAACATTCAGCGCTGGAGACACGGGTTGTTGTTGCTGCGCATGGTGGGTTTCGCGTCAAGACGCATCAAGTTTATTTGAAAGGGTTGCATGAGGAGCGGACGAGAAGTCCGCATAGAATATACATGTTATGGAAATTGGTGCCACAGAATATCAAACAGCCGGTCTCAAATCAGAAACCTATTGTCTTTTGTTGTTGCTGACAGCCGGTCTTGTTCCCCGCCTTCTCTTCATACATATATTCCCGACTGTTCCGGTGTCCGATTTCAGGAGCTTGGTTCAATTTGCCGAGCTTTTTCGTGACTCACTACTACCCCCCGATTCCTGGCACTGGACTGCGCTGAATCCGGGCTTGCCGGTCCTGCTGTCGCCTTTTCTTAAATTATTTGGCGGCAATCCGGATACAGTGGCACGCTATAGCACGGCAATTTGTATGGGGCTTTTGCCGATCATTCCCTTTTTAATGCTGAGCCGCTCGCTGACCTTGAGGGCCAGGATGGTAATAGCAATGACCCTGGCGCTGCTTCCAGCCCTGATCGTTTTTTCAGGGGTGGTCGCGCAGGATAATTGGGTTGCTGCACCCACACTAGCACTCCTTTGCCTGGCAGTACGATCGCTGACAAATCAGGATGGCGGCCATCCTTTCTGGTCCGCGCTGCTGTTCGCTCTGAGCATTTACATCAGGCAGGAAATGTTGGTGGTGTTGGCTCCGGCGGCCGTTGTTGCAGCCGGTGTTGGAACCGGAAACTGCCGCCTTGTGCGGAGCCTTCTGCTTTGGGCAGCAGCATTCGGGCTGCTCATGCTGGCAATGGCAAGCCAACGAGCCATCGTTACCGGACGGTTCGCAATTACTACGGAGCATGGCGGAAAGTCGGTTCTTGGGGCTTATGTGCCCGGAGTCGGCACCGGCTACTGGATCGATCCGCTCCCTTTTGTCGCTGCTGTCGATCAATCTCTGGCCAATGATCCTCAGCGCTTGAACCGCGAAGCATTCGGGCTGGCACTAAAGGAGTTTAAGCGAAGACCGCTGTTTCACATCGTTCGAATGATTTCTTCATCTCTTTCTTCTTTGCGAAATTTTGACCGTTATAGTTTCTATTGGAGTCTAAGGCGCGAAGACGTATTGCCGAAAGAGTCTCACTCGCCGGCGGAGGGCTTTATCCAAAAAATCTCTTTATTTTCCGGACTCAGCTTGCTGATGCTGCATGCCTTGTTCCTTTGGGCGCTCGTAATTGGGTTTATGATTCGGTCCCGCCCGATAGGTTTGGTGAGCCTCACCATTTTCTTAAAGGTCGCAATCCACGCGGTCCTGGTGACTCAGGCCAGGTATTTTATACCCGTGATAGCGCTGGAGGCCCTTGGTTGTGGACTTGCCGTGGAAGCGGTTCTAAATCGCGAACACATGCGCAGGTCTGTAATGACCGGGTTGGCAGCCACCCTAATGTTGCTTGTTCTTTGGTTCGTTCAGGTAAAAGCGGAGCATTATTTCCTCGTCCACATGGAGCCTCCGATATCCCATCCGCTTTCGCTCAATACCCCCAAAGGCGATAGAATGTCGGAGGATTCTTTGAGTCGGGTGCATTTACTTTCTCCATTGCACAAATAAAAAAAGCGAGAATTTCATTTATTTTGTCAGCCCCTACTTCGGCGATATACCCTCAGCCTTCTGGGCCTTCGGGTATGTGCGAAGGTTAAAAAGACTTGATGTTGACTTCGGATGCGCTGTCGGCAAATAGTGAGCGACTCGAACCATTACTCGGGACGAACCGAAATTGTCTTTAACCAGGTCTTTCCCCAAGCTCCAATAGACTTTGAAAGCGTCCGGCGTAAAAGATTTCCTGTACCAATGGCGTCATGATCTGACTGGTAAGGTGCTGGTTTCATTTGGCTAATGCCTTCAAAGTTAGCAGTAATCACCGTGAGTTATCCTGTCAGGTACAATATCTTTTAGGATATCGAACAAATTGAGTTTATTGTCACCTCTTACGGCCAAATACTAAACTCGAGAGAAACGATTCGAATCGGGTTGCAAGATCATCCCAAGTGAAGTTAGAGGCGTACTTCCTTCCTTGGCTCCCCAGTTGGTTCCTGAGTTCAGGGTCCCCCATGGCCGAGGCAATCTTTCGAGCCAGATCGTCGGCATTGCCGCTGGCAAAAGCCAGGCCTATCCCCTCGCGGGTCACATACTGAAGCTCGGGAATGTCGCTCACAATGACGGGTTTGCGACATGCATGAGCTTCCATAAGGCTGACAGGGTGGGCCTCATGACGAGATGGCAGCACAAACAGTTTGGCTTGAGACAGCAATTTGATTTTCTGTTCTCCCCTTACAAACCCGGCGTATTGAACTCTCGGTTGTAGTCGAGCGGGAAGGAGGGTGAGCAAATCAGCGACTTTGGTAGCTTCATGCCCTGCGAGTACCAGCTTGATTTCCGGGAACTCTTCTGAAACCGAACCAAATGCTCGCAAAAGAAGATCCAGGCCTTTGGTATAGGAGTCAATCCGGCTAAGAAACAGGATATAGTCGTCTTCGCCAGGAGGGATCTCCAGCAAATTTTTGTCGATTCCGTTGGGGATGACCGAATGCCTGACAGAATTGAAGTGCCGTTTGCTGCAGTGCAATTCCGTTACGAATATGAAATTTCTAAAAAGCAGTGGATAAAGCCTTTCCGCAAGATGCATTGGAAAGCTCAGATGGGCGGGAAACTTTTGGTGAGCATGAGCACCCATGAGACCTTGCATTTGCAGCACCACAGGCCTGTTGGTGAGCAGGGTACTGAAAAAGGGAGTCGCCGGCAGGAAGTTTTCCACAATGATGTCATATTGATGGGCGTGCCCCATGAGGTAATGAGCGGCCTTTAGCGTGTATGCTGCAACACTCTTGATGAGATTTCGGTCCTCAATGCCAATAAAGCGATGATCCAAACCTTCGATCAAGCCGTCTTCAGCCCCCGGATATTTCATGCATAAAAGTGTGATTTCGTGTTTATGAACGAGCCTTCTAAACAGTTCGTAAGCCCTTGTCCCTGCACCGCCAAAGCCGAAGGGGTTGCCGAGGCTTTCGTAAATGAGCTGAAGAATTTTCATTTTCATACTATTAACGATCGATAACCTGAAATGAGCTCGGTTGCCATTGTCTGCCAGCTGAATTCATGCTCAGCGAGTTTGATGCAATTTCTGCAATAAGAGTTGTAGCGAGTAGAATCGTTTTGCAAAAGCGCAATTCTCTCTGCCAGTTGGTGACCGTTTCCGTAGGGAATCAATTCACCTATTTGATGGTTCTCAATAAAATCAGCCATGGCGATGTCGGTGTTGGAGATGATAGGTTTCCCGAGTTTTACCGCCTCGAAAAGCTTATTCGGGCTGGCGTATTTGTGGTTTGGAATCGCTGGATCGTAAAATGCCAGTATAAGCAGTGATTGTTTTTCGTTCGTGATAACTGTCTCGTAGCTGGTTCTTCCCATGAAATGTATGTTGGGATAGACCAGACAATGCTCCTTAATCTCTTTCTCAAGTGGTCCCCACCCGGCCAGCGTCAATCTCCATGAGGGATGCCGCGCGAATACCTCCAATAGAGTCTCTATCATTCGTTCTCTGGAGAGCATTCCGGCATAAAAAAAGTAGTTGGGGTCGAATTCTGATGCTGAGCCAATATCGATATGAGGTACGTTATAAAAATATATAAGTCTCTTTGGTTTTGCCGGACTAATTTGGGCCAATCGAACCTTGTCGACGAGAATGACAAGATCGGCGAACTGGATGAGCTTTTTATCGATGTGGGATACAATCTTGTGGATCATTGTGTCTTGAGAAAAAGTGTCGGCATAGAAGTCACAAATGTCGTACACGATTTTTCGTCTCTTGAGCTTGGTCGCGAACAGCGCGGGAAGATATGTGTCAAAATCGCAGGCGTGTACGATATCGAATTGATTAGAAAGAAGATAAAAAAACACGTATACCCACCAGGCGAGCAGGGTAATTGCTAAAATAAGCGTATTGTCGGAGCCTGGCAGAAAAACTCTTTTTACCCGGCCGAAAGCTTTGCGATCATTTCTCCTGCTACGGCCATTCCTGTCCCTTGCGAGAACCACTACCTCTGCCATTGAACACAGAGCAGTCGCCTCTTTTTCTACTCTCGGGTCTGGATCGACAGGATTGGAGCGGAGAATGATTATTTTGAATTGGCTAGACATTTTGATAAATTGATATCCATCTTTGGGCCACTTTATCAACAAAGAAACGGCTCGCCGCTTTTCGGCCTGCTTCTGAGTTTCGTATTCTAGAGTGCAGGTTTTCCAGCAGATCTGTCAACTTTTCGATATATTCGTCATTGTCTTTCACGATGAGTCCATCCGGGGTGATTTCAGGCGTAGCCCCGATCTGGTTGGTTATCAAAGGGATTCCGGCAGCCATTGCTTCCATCAGGGCGAGTGGTTGATTATCCTGCTGAGAATAATAAGTGAATATGTCAATTTTTTTAAAAAACTCTTCTTTATTGGTAAATCCTATGAACAAAATTCCAGGGAAAATGGCTTCCGTCTTCTTCCTGACCGCGTCAATGTGTTGACCATCCCCTCCGATCACTATCTGTCCGCTGAATTCAGCTTTTCTTGCGATCTTAGCCAGTTCTATGACTCCCTGTGCCTTATTCCGGAAGTCAAAATTGGTGAGCATCCCCAATTTGGGTGTGCCGGAAATTTTGAAATCGCGTTTGATGGATTCTGGTCTTTCAATGCCATTTTCAACGATGAGAGCGTTTTTCAGTTTCAGCCTGTCCTTCAGTGAGTTGCTTGGTACGGTTACGATGCTTGCCATCCTGATGGCAAGCGGATAGAGCCTTGCCCAAGCATTGCTCTCCTGGGTGAAGTCTCCGTGGATCGTGAGGATATATTTTCCTGAGATGGGCCTGGTGGGAAATGGTAGAGTTGAATGGACGATTGATCGATCAAACACCTGTCCCCAATAGCGGCTGAGAGTATCTTTTATCTGTGCTTCAATATCAAGTTTGCGCAATTCTTTGGCTAAACTGATGGCCCATGTCTTCGGGCCACCGTTTCTGAGAGGTACATAGAAGTTAACTTTAGGAGTGCAGTGTTTTCCGGACAAGTTGACCCGCACCTTAAGCTTTGCCTTCGAATGCCCTGCAGTTAAACTGCTTCCAGATTTTTGCGATCCTCTGGCTTGTTTTACCGTCCCCGTAAGGGTTTGTGGCTCTCGCCATGAGGTCGTATGCTTTTGGGTCGTTCAGAAGCTTTAGGGTCTCATTTATGATTCTGTCGGCCTGAGTGCCAACCAGTTTGGCAGTACCGGCCTCCACTCCCTCAATCCTCTCGGTGACGTCGCGCATGACAAGAACCGGTTTGGCCAAAGAAGGCGCCTCTTCCTGAATTCCACCCGAATCCGTGAGGATGATATGGCTCCGGTTCATCAGCCATACGAAGGAAGAATAATCCAACGGTTCTATAAGGTGCACGTTCGGACGCCCTTGTAGGATTTCAAAAACCGGCTTCCTCACATTCGGATTGAGGTGCACCGGATAAACCAGTTCAACGGCGGCAAGCTCTGAAATCTCCCTCAACGCCATACAAATGTTCTCGAAGGGTTTTCCGAAACTTTCTCGACGATGGCCGGTTACCGTAACGATTCGCTTGCTGAAGTCGATGGCTTTAAGAGTCGGAAAATTATCAGCCGTCTTGTCTGACAGTTTCTCGAGGCAAAGAAACAGAGCATCGATGCTGGTGTTTCCAACCACAAAAACCTTATGATCCTGGATCGTTTCGCGCAATAAATTCTCTTTTGCTTGTTTAGTTGGCGCAAAATGAAGATCTGACAAATGTGTTGTCAGGACCCTGTTCATCTCTTCCGGATAGGGGGATGCTTTGTCGAAACTACGTAGCCCCGCTTCCAGGTGCGCAACCTTGACCTTCTCATAAAACGCTGATAGCGCCCCGACAAATGTAGTGGTGGTGTCGCCTTGCACTACCAGCCAATCAGGTCGGCATTCGGCAAGGACCTGTTGGATTCCAGCCAGAGCCGCCTGAGTAAGACTTGTGAGACTCTGATTCGGCTGCATGAGGTCCAAGTCAAACTCGGGCTTGATCGAAAAGAAATCAAGTACCTGATCCAGCATTTCTCGGTGTTGAGCCGAAACACAAATCTTTACTTCGAATGAATTCGCATCTCGTTTAAGCTCATGAATCAACGGGGCCATCTTAATGGCCTCGGGTCTCGTGCCAAAAAAGAATAGGATTTTCAAAACGTCTCCAGGATTTCTATGAACTGTTCGGCTCGCTTCGCCCACGAAAAATCGTGGACCCTTTCAAGATCAAAGCTTGTGTCCAAAGCGCCCTGTTGCCACATTGTATAGAGTTGCAGAATACCGGCCTTGATATCTGCTTTGGTGTTTCGCACCACCAGACCCTTGTTATAACGTTCTATGATGTAAGCCGATGGATCATTTTGACTGTTCTTTATGGCCAGGATGGGTCTTTTTGCCCCAATGTACTCATAGAACTTACCTGGCACCTGAATGTCTATTGCATTTCCAAGGTGCAAAAGAACGGATGCTCCCTTCTCGAGGGCAAGCACTTCATGATGAGGCATGAAACCTAGATACCGAATGTTGCTTTTCGAGTGGAGCGCGTGAGCGAATTCATTATTGCGCCCGGCGATGACAACTTCGATGTCCTTGTTGTCAATTTCCGCAAGAGCTTCCAAAAACAAACTGGGATCTCTTATCGTTTTATAAAAAGATCCGCAATAAACAATTCGGAAAACGTCAGACGCATTTGCTTGAAAGTGGTTCAAATCGTCGGGCTCGCATGCCTGAGGGACAACATATAGATCCTTTTCATTGAGGAAAGGATAACGTTCCAGATAGAGGTCCTTAGTCCCTCTGGAAGTGAGAGTGATCGCACCCGTCCGAGGTAAAATGAGTTCTTCGATTTCAGATAGGAGCTTTCTTTTCCAAACTGGTTCGAAGTGAATTGGAATGGGATAAATCCAGGGGTCGCCGTAATCGGCAACCCAAAACGTGCCACTACGCCTTGTGAGAATATAGCCGACCAGATGATCTATCCTGGGCTCTGATGAGGAAATGATTGCATCGTAACGATGCTTCGCCAGCAAGTGCAAACCTCCATGGACGGCGAAGGGTAGCCATTCAGCATAGATGTCTGGAATCATAGAGGCGTTCAATAGCTTATAGGCAAGAGAGTGCAGCTTTTCTGCCAGTTGCCATCCCCGCGATATACGGGGTTTTTCTGCAGGGACTATTTTACCTGCGGCTTTCTCTCTTGAATGCAGATAGGTCATGGCGTTGAAAAATCCGGGGAAAGTCGACCATATTTGTACCCTGTCCGGTAAGGCGTAGATATCCTCATAAAACGCCCGCGGCATCCTGATAGTCAATATGTCGATGCGATATCCTCTTGAAGCCAGGTGTTTGACGATATAGTACCACCTGAGTGACTGGGGAGAAATGACTGGGGGGAACCCATACGCGATCAGAAGCAGGCGGCCGGGAGTCGAATTTGCAAACTTATACATGGGAAAAATCTGCAGGCCTAAAAGTGCTCAAGGATTTGCGATTATTTTTTGGATTGCGCGATCGAAACATTCTGCTCGTGCCCGCCATGTGTTGGCCTTTGCTTCCTCATTCAGGATCTCCACGTAGTGCCTGTCATGTCTCAATTCCAAGGCTCTGTCAATCGATTCTATAAATTCATGCGCATTCCTTGTCCACAGAACTGATTTATATTTCTTGCATTCTTTCATATCCGTCGTAACGATCGGTGTGCCCAGAGCCATATACTCAAACAGTTTGATGGGCGATGTCGTGTCGGCAATTTTTCCAGCTTGGAAGGGAATGATGCTGACATCGAACCATGCTCCGTAGTTCGGCAGGATCTTGTAGGGCTTCTGCCCCAAATAATGAATATTCGGTGCGTTGTCTAATTGATGCAAACTGCCGTCGTAGTCAACTCCTATGATCAAAAGTTGATACTCGGGCCTCTTCTTTGCCAGAGAATTAACCAAATCATAGTCAAGCCAAGCTGCGAGCGCGCCAAAGTAGCCTATGATGGGCTTTTTCCTTTCTACGACATGTTTTATGTCTTGGGGGATTTTCCCTGGGTCTCTTGCTACGCAGAAATGATCGTAATCGACGCCATTCGGTAAATAGACTACTTTGCCAGGGCCGAATCTATGTGCCATCTCATCGTACAATTCGGCAGCCGATGCCAAGGCGATATCCGGTTTCAGAAGCCTGTGGCCGGCCCGCAAAACCTCCGTCACAGAGCCGAAAATGTTCTCGTGAATATGGTCAACGTACTCGTAGACAACCATATGTTCTTGCTTCTTTCCCGCTATGACGTTCATGCCTTCGACCGACGTCGAGTAAAGGTCAACGATGAGGTCTTCACAGTGGTTTACTATTAATCTAAATTGATTAGTCAGATAAAGGTTGTCTTCGATCTTGGAAAATCCGCGACAATTATCCGAGTGGCTGTTGGAAGTACAGTAGAAGAGCAGATAGCCCAACTTTGCAAGATGCAGTGCCATGTGCTGCGGGCGCTGATAGAGTGGAAGATTCCAGTCGACAGTGGGAGGAATTACGATGATGCCACGGTTTTGCTTGTTTTGATCGATTATTTCCGTGAGTGTCTTGAGGTGGCCTCTTGCCGCTCTTTCTGCTCCAACTTGGCTGCCGGGAGCGCGGTGCAGCAGTCGATTGAACAGTTGTTCGCACAATTTGGAGAAACGTGATCCGTGAAACAAGCGCACCCATGCCTGTAGTATCTTCCAGGTCAGGCTGCTTTGAATCATCTCCAACTGCTGCTTTGTCGTATTCAATTCTTGGCGCAACAGTTCACTATCCGGTTCCGATGTATACGGCTGTTCGCCAAGTGCATTTAATCGAGCATCTTGGGTCTGGATTATTCTATCTCTCTCGGAGAGAAGCTCGGCATAGTCCCTGATCTGAGCGCAATACGCCTTCATGGCACTGGAGAGCAAAGCAACATGCTGGTTGAGCTCGGGCCGCTGCGGAACCTGCCGTAAACCTGGACTCTTTGATTCCAGCTGCCATCCATCAAGAGTATTGACGAACGCATCAATCGAACGGTCAATGGAATATCTCTGCGCTTCCTGAACTGCTTCACTGGATAAGCGGCGGCGTAATTCCTCATCGTCGAGCAACTGAAGGATCTTCGAGGCAGCCTGTTCGATAGCCCCGGAGTCATAAACTATGCCTGTTTTACTCTCAGTGACGACGTCGCAGAGTCCGATTACATTGGGAACGACCACGGGGCAACCGCACGCCATGGCTTCCAGTGCCACCATGCCAAAAGACTCTGCCCAAGAAGTCGACACAACGCACCCTCCGCTTCGCCCCACACGTTGATACATCGTGGGCATCTCAGCGTGGGGAACTGACGGCAGCCATTCAAAAACCTTATCGAGCTTTCTTTCTCGCAGCATCTGCTGCAAAGAATCCTTTTCGCTCCGAGGGGCCTTTTCTCCGCCAATAAGGCAAAAGTGTGCGGATTTTCTCTCATGAACCAGACTTGCTATTTCAACGAAAGCTCGCCAATTTTTCAGAGGATCGAGCCTTCCCACCCAGAGCAGTATCGGTCGGTCTGGAACTTCATCAGTTTGGGGGGGCCGCAGAAAGAGTCGGTCCAAACCATTCGGGACCACGCTTATGTCAGGGCAAAGAGGTGTCAACGCTCGGACTACAATCCCCTGCGAGGGAGAGGGAACCATGATGCCGCGAACTCTTGCAAGGGATTCTCGTTGCAGCAAGAGCGAGAGGGCTAAAGCATAGGGTGAATGAACTTCATAAACCAGCTTCGCGTTGGGAACCGCACTCGCCACCCAGGGAAAAGTCTGCGGTGTGTCGATGGATACCAGCCAGTCCGGAGTAAAATCGGCCAAAAAATTTTGTACATCATTGGGGTGGTTGCTTATAAAGACCTTGTCGAGGTCTTGTTCAAAAATAGGAAGCCCTCCCAATTCCTCCAAAAAAAGAAACCGAATCGCAAATCCTCTCTTTTCCAGTTCAGCGAGCCTATTTTTGAGGACAACTTCAACACCGCCCATCGTCAAGAATTGATAGGCGAAGACAATCTTACTCTTACTCATAAGTGAAACAACCTTTTTGCATATTCAATAAGCTGTTTAGGTTTGAAACTTAGACCTGAAACGGGCAATCCTTAAGGCAACTCAGTGCGAATATGGGCCATGGCCTGTTTGAACCGTTCTTCCCATGTACAATTTTTCAGAAAATCATCCAGGATTTCAGGCTGAATATCTTGTCTTCTTTTCATTCGGGCATATTCCGAAATGGCGTTTTGAGCTTCTACGCTGTCCTGACATACCGTGACGTAAGGGAAGTTGCCGAGGTGACTTATGCCTTTTACCACCACTGGCAGCCCGAAGTATAGGTACTCGTAAATCTTTATGGGATCAACCGATTCACTCAAAAGACCATCCATGAAAGGAATAATGGCAACATCCCAATTCCTGACGTGCTGGCTGAGGCTGGACGGATGAACTTTCCCGATCAGGTGGATATTTTTGAACCGGGAAATCTTCTCACGTGTGAGGGGGGACTCTCCGTAGCCGATTATTTCAAAGCTGAAGTCGCTCCTTGCACGGGCTATTTGAGAAATGAAATCCCAGTCGAACCAGGATTCTGTCAGATGACCGAAATAACCGACTGTAAAGCCTGTGCTCTTGCTGCCGATCTTTCCGTCATACTTGGTTCCGAGCAGTTCCTGTGAGAATCCGTTCCTAACGAGCATAATGTCTGGTCTCAACCCAGAAAACTTCTGAATCAAAGGGGGAGAAACAGCGGTCACTGCGTCTGCCTTTAACAGGATAGCCTTCTCAAATTCCTCCTGAAACCAGGATGCCTGATCCACTTTGTGGAACTCTTTCCAGTCATCTATGAGATCATACAAAACTCTATATCCGAGGCTTTGCATTCGAAGCATGATGGGATAAAAGTCAGGGTGAGGAAACTCAACGATCAGCCATTTATTCGAATGTGAAAAATCGATTATCGTATCCGTGTGCTCGATAAAATAGTCTACGGGAACCTGAAATACATTGGGATAAACCTCTTCACAGTTGCCGGTTATTTCTTCCGATTTTGACCATCTCCACGCGATATAAAGGACGCAGAAGTCTTGAGCTGCTAGATACTTGGAGAAGTTTATGGCTCGTTGGTTGTAGAATTCATCAAACGGAAAAGTAGAGGTGATGATGAAGAGATCATTCTGTGCTCTGTCGCGCACCAGCTGAGCTAAACCATGCAGTTTCTCATCTGAGCCTGATTCGTCAGTTAGCCTTGGACCTTTGGCAAATGTGCTGCCTCTGTTCCAGGGGAAAAGGAATTTTTTAAAGAGGTTTTGGGTAAATATGTTCAATAAAGACGATGAAAACACCTTCCCGTATAGTTGGCCCAGCTTCCAAGTTATAGAACCGTGCACTAAGTCCAAGCGGTTTTTAAGAGATAGCGTTTCTTGCTGCAATGCTTTAGTTGCTTGCTTGAGTTGATCATTTTCCTGGCTGAGCTTAAGAATGATTGAATTTCGTTCTTTCAGGCAATCAATTCTCTCTTTGAGTCCGTCGTGCAGGTCTTGGATGGTCTTTTTGAGTTGATCATTTTCCTGGCTGAGCTTTAAGATGACTGAATTTTGTTCTCTGAGGGAATCAATTCTCTCTTTAAGTCCATCGTGCAGTTCTTGGATGGTTCCTGTCTGTTGACTGAGATAGTCTATTAATCTACTAATGTCCAGGTCTCTGTACGGCATCAAATCCAACTGGCTTTTCTCTGTGCTCCCTACTTTTATCGAGTGTTGTTCAGCCGAGCCAACGCCCAACTTTCCAAGAAATTCCTCCAACAGATCAAAAGAAATTGAAGCACGTGTGCAAAACTCCTTCTTTGCCGAACATACTATCTTTGTGTAATTATCATAGCTGTCTAAGATGGTATGCATTTTTGAAGCGATGGGGCCTGCCTCAACCTCGGGAATATCAAAGGAGAGTTCTGACATGCCGGCGTCATCCATGAGATTGATACATTTAGTGTCATAAGAAATTGAAATCACAGGTATTTCATTGAGAATACAGAATAGCAAGAAATGATAACGCATGCCAATGCCAAAGCGCGCGTTGCCGATGAGATTCAGTGTGCTTTGAGGGTTGAGTTCGTCCTCCCAAATCACAATCTTGTCTCTCTGCTTGGGATCGAGTTCTTGTAGCAAAAGTTGAGCCATATTGATATCGGTGACTGGATAATCCGATATCATATTCTGAAAAGGTATGAACAGTATCGGTAAATTCTCGTGCTCGGCCAAAAAATCAGAGAGAGATCCGGCTAGTTCTCTAACGGTTTTATGTTGACGATTTCTGTTCAAAAGCTCTCTTAGCGAAAGTGCAATAAATTGTTTGGATTTCAAACCGTATTTGGTCAGCAACCGGTTCATTCTAGAATCGTTTTTGGGCTGCAAAAGAAATGCTGCATCTGCGGTTAGGTGAATATTTGAATTGGGCGAAAGACCCTTTGCCCAATCAAGAGAATATCGATCTCTTGCGGTAATGAGAGATGCTGAAGACAGTAAAAAGGAGCAGAAATGCTTTGCCTGTTGAGAATAAAATGGTCCCATACCAATTGCTAGGAATACAAGGGCCTTATGATAAAAGGAGGCAAGAACAGGAACAATGCCGAAGCCCGTTAAGTTGCCATTAGGATGGCCATAAGGATTGCCGAGCAATTGCGAGGCCTTTGTATCGTAATAAGGGATTCCGGGGATCTCTTGATAGGCGCCTCCTGTGGCCATGATTACGACGTCACAGGCGGCTACGGTTTTTTCCAGATTCTCCAGATCGAAAAAATCTACGGCCCGCAACCCGTGAGATACCGCGGTGTTCGCCGTATCCAATGATACCACTGTCAGATCATGATCTTGCAGTTGCCCGGAAATCGAAGATAAAATACTTTCATCTCCAAGATTTCGGTGTCCGAAATATCCTGCTACTACTATATTCATCTATTACCTTCGATCCGATTCTCAAGAGTCCAGTGTCCATCCGGGAATTTCGACTCCTCTTCCCCTCGATGGCTAACAATTGCAAACACTTGCAGTCGCGGGCGTCCAAGTCCCCCCTTGTTAGGAACAGGGGATTATATTGAGGAATCGGCATGTTGAAGAATCGCTGCCCAACTCACCTTGGCTATTCCTATGAAAATGGTGATCGATATTAATGATCCCAAGTAGTTGTCGATTATACAGTTTCATGTTTTGTTGTGACCGCCCCGGTCATGGCCGTATAGGGGGAAAAAATTGTCCTCTCCCCAATCAAAGGTGCCATACGACGAACCAAGTATAATCTATTAATCGTCGCATCCCCAGCGTTAAGTAGAAGTGGCAGCGAGGGGCCAGGTGTATTCAAAATCAGTCATCGGCTCTATTGACAGAACAAGTAGCCGGTAGCTGGATACGGTCATTCCCGTAATCAAAAAAACGATAAAACATTTCGGCCACTCGCCCGCGTGTCAATAACTCATCGGGAAAAATGGCCAGGTTTGCCTTGACCTTTTCCTCATCGATCCGCGACAGGATCTCCAGGATGTCTTGAAAGCTCGCGTGATCGTGTGGGAAAAAGAACTTTTTGCCTGTACTGTCCCGAGTTCCGTCGATAAGACCCTGGTGATACAAAGCATAAATCGCCCTCGCCGCCCAATGAGTGACAGCGACGTCATCAAAGGTCTGGGTAGTGGGTTCTTTAGTGGTTCGCAAGTTGAGGGCTCTAGCCAGAAATACCGCCATTTCAGTGCGGCTCACTCTGTTGTTGGGGTTAAAGAGTCTTTTGCCGTCCTGTTCATAGCCGTTTGTGATGCCGTGCAGAAACATGGCATCAATCGCCTCTCTAAGCGGATGTTCCCGAGGGACGTCGGCAAAGACACTTTCGTCGAAGCAAATCATGTAGCGCCGGGTAACTGGGTCCGCATCGCCAAACTCGACCGTGCACCCTTTATCAAGCCACAGTGCGGTATTGCAGAGTCGCTGCACGTCGGAAAGGTTGTGTGAGACGAACAGAAGGCTCGTGCCCGCTCCGATCATTTCGTCAATCTTCTGTCGGCATTTCTTGCGAAACCCTTCATCGCCAACCGAAAGAACCTCATCAACAATAAGGATGTCAGCATTCACCTCTACCGCGATTGAAAAAGCGAGGCGTGCTACCATTCCCGAGGAATAGCTTCTGAGAGGTGAATGTATGAATGATTCCAGTTCAGAGAATTCCAGAATATTCTTCAGCTTGCTGTCAATCTCCTTTTTGCCGAGACCCAATATGGAGCCATTCAGATAGATGTTTTCGGTACCCGTCAATTCGAAGTCGAAGCCCGCTCCCAGTTCAATCAGCGGTGCAATGACTCCGTTGATCCTCGCCTCGCCTTCAGTGGGTTTAATGATGCCGGCAATTACCTTAAGCAGCGTACTCTTGCCGGAGCCATTTACCCCAACGATACCGACTCGTTCTCCTTTTTGAAGGGTTAGCGAAACCTTTTTCAGCGCCCAAAAATCCTTAAATTGAGTTTTCTTGCCCTTTAGGCGCTGCAAAATAAAGTCTTGCATCGTTTTGGGGCCCTCAGTCGTGATGCGGTACTTTACCGAGACTCCGGTTAAATTTACAAGTTCTTCCACGCGAAATTCCAGTTTCCGATTTATTAAAGGTGAAAAATTAATCTGTCTTTATATCGATTGTAAAACAGCCATCCAAAAGAAAATGAAAGCAAAGAAAAGCAAGTCACAATGATGATGTTCATCAGTACGTTCGTTTCATTGGTGTATACTAATGCTCGAAACAGGGACAAAAAGTAATATAACGGGTTCAAGTATAGTAAAAATCTAAAGTGATAGGGTATGATGGATTCCGGATAGAATATGGGAGTCGTGTACATCCATCCTAACAGCAGGACCTCATATATGTATTGCGTATCGCGAAAGAATACCATAAGGGTTGAGAGTATCAGAGACATTCCGGATGAGAACAGAACAATCTGCACAAGGAATAAGGGGAGAAGAACTATACGCGAGTCCGGGTAGGTTCCCGTAACAATGAACACGACGAAAAGCGGTATCAGCGAAAAGGCAAAGTTGATAACGGCGGAGGCGACAATAGACAGCGGAAAGATCGCTTTCGGCAAGTAAATCTTTCTAATAAGGTCACTGTTACCCACAAAGCTTGACAGGGAAGCGCTGGTGCTCTGAGCATAAAAATTCCAAAAGATGATCCCGGATAAAAGATAGGCAACATAGTTTTCGGTGGTGAAATGAAACAGCTCGGAAAAAACCATATAGAGGATTATCATCATAAAAAGAGGGTTGAGAATTACCCACATAAAGCCGAGCACAGATCGTCTGTAGCGTACCTTCAGATCTCTGCTGACAAGATTTTTGAAGAGATTTTGGTATCTCAGAAGCTCGAATAACTCTCGAACCGCCTCATCAATTTGTGTCTCCGAAGGTAAAATGCACTTTAGTCTCGCAGCCCAACTCAAATTTGCCCCTCTCAAAATCGTGGTTATCCTTTGCTCACAGTTGTGGTGAAAAAACACTGCTTGAAGATTATAAAAAAATTAGACATACTTTTTATTCAACAAGGTTAGAAACAGCAAGAACGAATTTGCAGTATTGAACCAAAAGGATTGCCGGCAATGGATTGTGGGCAGCAATTTTTATATAGATGCTGCCTAGATCAGAGAGTTGTCAAGAAGAGTTTTACCCAAAATGGATATGGCTGAGAGCATTGGTCAAAGTACGATGAGCGGAAATTATCCTTATCCAATGGAGAGAGTGCAACCCTTCGATGAAACTGTGAAGTTGTATGTAGTCGTGCCCGCCTATAATGAAGAATCAGTAATTGCCTCAGTAATCGACGACTTGACAACTGTGGTTTCTCCGCAACATATCGTTGTAATCGATGATGGATCTTCGGATTCGACGGTTGTGGCGGCGGAGCGGGCCGGCGCAATCGTGCTTCGTCACTGTATTAATCGCGGCCAGGGCGCGGCAATAGCTACTGGTATCGAATTTGCCCTGGCGCTCGGAGCGGCGATAATTGTCACGTTTGATGCCGATGGCCAGCACCGCGCCACCGATATAGTCGATCTGGTAAAGCCCATAATTAATGGTTCTGCAGATGTGGTGCTGGGCAATCGTTTCCTCCAATATAAACCAGAGGGAATCCGCAAGGATCGCTACCTGATTCTAAAGCTGGGGGCAATATTTACATGGTTCGTCTCGGGAATTCGGGTTTCAGATTGCCAGAATGGTCTGAGAGCATTGTCGTGGCGGGCTGCGCAAGCTATACAGATCAAACAGGATAGGATGGCCCACGCTTCAGAAATACTAGATGAAATTGCCCGCGAAAAATTGAGGTATGTCGAAGTGCCTGTCAAGGTCGTCTACACGGAGCATTCATTAAGAAAAGGACAAAGAACGAGCTCTGCCTTTTCAATTGCTGCGCGGTTCCTTTTTTCGAGGCTGATTCATTAGCACGCCCGCAGTGCATTTTAGTTTGCTTGGCCAAACGTTGTGAAATACCTCCGGCCGGCGATTGGGTGATTGGCAATGGTATTGGAAATTATCATTTTGTTGTTCGGGATTTTTGCAGTCAGCAGGAGCTATCTGAGGTATCGGGAAAGGCTTTTGACCCTGCCTCTCGTGATCTTTTGGGTCAGCTTTTGGGTCCTCATCGTCTGTGCCGTTTTTTTCAAAGACTGGACCAGCAGTATTTCTTCGTTTTTTGGTATCGGCCGTGGAGCGGACTTTTTCCTGTTTGCCGCAATCCTTTTGCTGAGCTACTTGTGCTTTCGTCTTTACGTCAAACTGGAAGCGACGCGACAGGATCTGACTAAACTCGTCCGGGCAATTTCAATCAATGAAAAGCGAATGCATTTAGACGAAAACATTGTTCGCCTGAACTCGGCCAAACCTGATATTTCCGAGGAAAAATTTTAACGGCGCAATAATTTCCCACATATGATCACTTAAATGAAGGGTTCAGTTGACTGATCCGGCCAGAGCTTGTGGGATCGATTCCTCAGCATCTCATCCAAGCAATCCAGTAAAGGCTTTCGCCAAACATCGTTTGTCCAAATTCGAGCTCGCCGCCTTTTCGATCCTCCTGATCAACGTCTCGCTCATTATCTATGCGTTTTATCCGGGTTTTCTGGGGACGGACTCCATCTACCAGTATCTGCAGGCCCTCAATGTCCTCCACGTGAGTGACTATCACCCTCCCATTATGGTTTTGGTTTGGCAAACCTTGATGAGGATCTTCTCTTCCAAGTCTTTCGGATTGATATTCCTTTTTCACATGGCCCTTATGTTTATTGGTCTGTGGTTCACCTTTCTGGGCGCGTATCGATTGACCGGGAAGAAGGAATGCCTCGTTATCGTGTTGATTCCTCTTTTCCCCCAGATTTTGGGCATAAGCGCCGCCATATGGAAAGATGTCGGGCATGGCTTCAGCCTGCTTGCCGGCTTTGGGATTCCGCTATACTCATGGTCGACTCCTCAACTGAATCGAGCCCAAAAGGCTATTCTTTTGACAATTTCAATGCTCCTGCTTTTTTATGGATTTATGGCGCGCCATAATAGCTTCATCGCCGTTATGCCCCTGATATGGCTGACCTTGCTGGTCTTCTTGCAGCGCAAAAAGTTGTTGACGCTGGGTCTGACTCTCGCGGTGTTCCTCTGCTTTGTCTCCGGCAACATAATGATCAACAGGCTGCTGAGCGTCGATAGGGCGCGTCTTGTACAGAACCTGTTCGTCTTTGATCTTGCGGGTATCTCGGTTATAGAAAACAAAGACCTGTTGCCGAGCGAAATCAAAACCGAACATGCGAATCTGCATTCGCTAAAGAAATATTTCTCGCCAGTGCAAATAAGTTCCATTACATGGAAGGCGCCCGAAGGCGGTCTGATTGCTCCAGCAAAGAATGCCGAGCAAGTACGAGAAATCGGCAAGCTGTGGATAAGGACTCTCTGCGATTATCCCTTTGCGTATCTCCAGCATCGACTGGCGCACTTCGCAAGCTTGATGAGAATCGGCTACCTCCGACCATTCGATTCTTTCTTCTGGGGAATGATGTCATACCAAGGTCAGGCAGAAAATATAGGCAAAATAGTCGATGCAGGCGGGCAGCCGCCGGAGTTTCATCCTAACCTGGTAACCAAGCTTTTCATATTTTACATAGTCATGATGAATTCCGTCGGGATTCCATTCTACCCATGGATTTATTTTATAATGAACGTGGTAGGGTTGTTTTTCACTGCCGGCAAACTCCGCTCATCTCGCTCTTATGACCTCGATGTGGCAGAGAAGAAAGTGCTGTTGGCGGCGTTTGTCCTGTTCCTGTCGGCGGTTATCTATCATTGCATGTACCTTGTGATCAGTGTCTCAAGCGATTTCAGGTACAGCTATTGGCCCGTGATTGTTGCTTCAGTGATCTATGCGCCTGTGCTACTCCACTTCCTGACTGGACTTGTGGATTTTGGCAGGTTCTTCAGACGAACATCGATAGGTATGGCGCCGAGGTAAAATGATCTCTATAGCTGCTGCTAAGAGTTCCAGAAACAAATGTGCGGTGGTGCATTATTCATTCGGAAGCTTGAGCCTCAGCCAACAAATTTTGTCTCGATCGAGTCCGGTCTTGGCGCACCATTCATCAATTTCCTTGTCCAATTTTTCGTAGTCCACCAGTTCGCGAATGACCGGAGTGCGAATCGCATTGTTAAACGGAAACTTACCCGAATAGCCGGTGATGCTCGGTATGCCGCTGAGCAAGGATGCCCACGCGGAATCCAGTTGCGACACCCAAACGGGTTGTTTAGGATAAAGCTCCGAGAGAAAAAAGGCTTCACAATTTTCATTCAAGCTTTGGACTATGGTATTTACTCTGCGCTGGTAAAGTTCATGATTATAAAAATGGGGCTTGCGCACCTGCTCCAAGCAGCAGAACAATGCGACTGCCACAACCAAAATAAGCTTCGTACGGTCTTTTCGATACCTGTGAACGAGCATGGATACCGCCATACCCGCGGGAATCAGGAGGAGCATATTCATGCGCGCCATCACCCGGATACCCTGAATGCCCGGCAAGGTGTGATACCAAATCGGCCACAAGCAGATCCCGCCCGGAAAATATGTGAACGCAACAAGGGCTGTCACAATTATGAGGAATATCAAGTGAACGCCGGCCTTCTCGCGGTATTGCCCGAAGAACCAAAGGAGAACCGCTGTCGTCAACAGGCCGAGTCCCCATCTTTGCTCATGGCCCAAATAATAGAACAGCGGCCTATTGAATAGGGCAAGGTTGCCGGTCCAGCCGTACAACAGATTGTCCCATCCCATCCAAAGATAAGTGGTGACTCGTGCGATTCCATCCAACTTGCATTGGACGACCCCAAGCTCTTTGGCAACCCGCAAGTAGCGAACCGCCAAAGGAAGCAGCAAAACAACCGCCAACATAGAACCGCCCGCAATTGCCACCCAATCGACACGCAGCAACTCCCAAAACCTTTTGCGAAATCTCTTAAGGCAGATGCTCCATAGTGCGGCAATCATCACCACTAAAAACAAAAAGTAGCCGGTGTAATACCCTGCATAGAACTGCGCAGCAAAAAAAAGGAAGAACGCACCAATCCATACTCTTCTTGTTACTTTCGTGGGTTCAGCGTCAGATTCTTCCGGCACTATCGGCCCGAAAATCTTCACGAGTGCATAGATTGCCGCCAATACAAAGGCATGCGAAAGCAGTTGCTGGTGGCCAAGCTGGGCTATTCGGCAGTTGCCGAAAGCGATCAAATAAGCCCCCAGGGAAGCAGCCAATGGACCCACTCCAAGGCTGCGATGGAGCAAAAGCAAAGCGAGCGCGTAATTCATCACGCACAAAGTCATCATCCAAAGCGAAAAGCTGACTTCGGGTGCGCAGCCCAAAAACCGCCAAATCCAATATATAGGGGCCAAAGTCAGGAGTGTATCGCTGTAGGCCAGAACACCTTTCAACGGATAAAAAATTGGAGGATCCCATAGACCGGTGTGCCCTGGATGATTGGTCAACCATCGGAAGATGTGTTCCAGACGGAAATTGATCGATCGAGAATCGCCGGGATCTGTTTGAAGATAGGAAAAATCACTCAATAAAGTGGGGTAAAATGTAAGAAACAGTCCCAAAGACAAAAAGAAAAAGGGTATGAATGTGTTGAACCATAATTGCCGATTGTATCTCATGTTGCGCGTCGTGCCTTTCCTTGACTTTTTTGGAGTGAGACACGTTAAATAGTGCTGCCCGGTTGCTCGAGAAATTAGGTGCGGACTTCTTGCCTGTATCGTTCTATTAAATGAGACATCTTAAAACCAATACTTGTAGTAGCCGGCAGCCCGAAGGAGAGATTAAAAATTTTCTTGATGGCATGGTCCAGGATCGAGAGGGCCAGTGCAACATCAAATGGTACTCCCAACATTACCAGAATGGCCGTGAGAATGCTTTCATAGATCCCGATCGAGCCTGGAGTGGCAGGAATTATTTTGGCCAAATTCGACAGGCAGACAGCAAATAGCACAACGTTCAGTTTGATTTCGGCATTGAGGGCGACAGCCAATAAGTAACAACTCAATGCTTCCAGAAACCATATCGTGACCGATAATAGAAAAGAGACGATCATCAATTTCTTGTTGGCAATGATTTCACGATAACTTGAGTAAGCATCGCTTATTTTGCTCAAAAAAAGCTTCAGGAAGCGTCTGCTCAATTTTCGCTCCAACCCGGCTAGCACAGACGGGATAACGTGTTGCTTATCCAAGTAAACGGCGCCGAAGGGAATCAAAGCAATGATAAGGCAGGTCCAGAGCGACGCAGATATCCAGTTAGGAACTCCATTTGTGAACAAAAAAATGACAGCCGGCATGCACAAAAAAAGGAGGCTGAGGAGGTCCAGTATCCTGGTTTGAAAAATGATTGCCGCTGCCCATCCAACGTTAATTCCCTGCAATCTCAGGTAGCCGATCATTGCAGCATCCCCCAGTTTTGCAGGCAAAATCACATTGAGGGCAAAGCCTGAAATATAGAGTTTAAAAAGCTCAAACAGCTTGATGAAGTTGCCCGTCTGCTTTGTAAAACATTCCAACCTCCAAACCCGAAATATCCAAGATGCGGCATACACCAGAACCGATATTAAAATCCAACCAATCGAGGCCTGCGTTAAGATATTGAAGAATTTTTTGTATCCGGCACCATAAATGAGCAGGGCTAATATGACAACACCAGCTAGAAGAGAAACCAAATGGTAAGCCCACAATTTTATGTCAAATGTTGTTTTTCGCATTTGCCCAATTTCCAGGCTTTATCATGGCCGCTGCGTAAATCATTAAGCCAAATAGTGTAAAATAGATAGTGTCGAGGAAGTGCTCAAAATAATGCGCCGCCAGCAGATAGGGAATTCCCAACTTGCCTTGTTTGGCAAAAGAAGGCTTCTGGGCCAGTTCTGCTATGCCATGGGTTAGTGGGATCCAGCACTGGTATGCCAGACCTGCAATGAAAATCAGAAAAAATGAGGCTATCACATATTCCATAGAAGTGTTTTCCGCTATCTCCTTCCAGTCGTTTGGTCCCTTTTCTCCAATGATTATAAAATAAAGCGGGATAGGGTAGTAAATGATTGGAAAAGTGAGCAATTCTCTTACGCTGTGAGCCAGGTAGCGAGGATCGGTCCAAACCAGATGCACCGCATGAAGCAGATTGCCATTCAAGAACACCGTGTAGATAGTGAAAATGAGTGCCGCAAAAAAAACATATGTCAATCCGCTAGCGTTGGCGCGCACACGAGAACCCATGAAACTTTTAACACAGTATACATATACCGGTATCAAAAAGAACTGCAGCATGGTACTGGGAATATGCAAATTCCAGGATCCTCCTTGTTCGTATCTCACCACACTTTGCTTCTGCTGGCCCACATATGCGAAAGTATCTTCCGGGCCGAAATAGGCGAGGCTGAAAAGAAACGTTACGATAAGAAATAATACGAGGGACAAAATAATAAACCGCATTTTTTGTGGAATTGACGACTCCATGCTGGGTGGAGTCAGGCATAAATAGGAACCAATGAACAGGAATGCCAGTAGAGTATGCACGGGGACGTGACCCAAAAAGTGCGAAGCATAGAACATATCTTCGATCAGCGAATAGGTCCCGCCCTCATGTACAACAGTGTTGAGAATAAGCAGTTCTCTGTGGTAGTGAGCCAGATAGGCATACGATAGAATATAAGCAAGTAGGGGAATGAACAAAAGCAGTTTCGGTCTTAATCTCATTTGATTTCTTCAGTGATATCCTTTCCCAATTTCATCATGTCGTGAATCCAGGAATACATGAATCGCCCGTTTCTGCCGGAAAGTCTGAGATTTACGAGATTCTTAAGATATCCGTTGATCAGCTGGACCTTTTCTTCAAAACCGCTTTCCAGGATGGGATAGGCATATTCAATCCTCTTTACCCGTGCCCCGATTATTTCCGTTTTTCTAATCCATCCTATGTGCTCAATGTGTTCGCGAACGATCCTTATCAATTCACCATCGGGAGAACTCCATAAGACATCCTCGGACTGGCAGGGAATCTCCGCTACCAGCGAAGTCCTGCCCGGTGGCGACATAGTTAGATCTCTGTTCTTGGGTTCGTATAACCTGGTAAAGGGATATTCAATGTCGGGAAAGTAGACAGTCGCATTCGGGTTTACATTTTGCCTGTCGAGGAAAAACGCGACCAAAATTAAGTTTCGGAATTGCAGGGCGCCAGCGAGCGCCAAGATCTCATCTGGCGGTCGAGGTTCTAAAATTTCCAGAAAGTAGTTCAACGGCAGCGTGGCAACCACCACGTCGGAATGAGTGTCGATCAGTTCCTCGTGATTGATTTGTATCGCCTCAATCCGATCTGAGCTTCTAAAGATTTTCGTGACTTGCGACCCGCAACGAATGTGTTCGTTGCCACAGAATGTAACAATGCTTTCCGGAATGGTCCCAATACCGCCACTGGGATAGTAAAAATTGGAGCCTTCTAGATGGTTTGTCTTCGCTTTCTTGCCAAGCAATGCTTCCATAAGAAACGTTCTCAGGTCGAGTCCTTTCAAGCGCTTACCCGCAATATTGGCGGATAGCCTGCCGCACGGAAGCCCCCATAGCTTCTTTGAATAATTTAACAAAAAGCTCTCGGCGATGTCTCTTCCGTAAGTTTGCACGGCAAAGGTTTCAAAGCTCCCATCAAATTCTGCAGATTGCAACCTGGCACGCAATACCTCGAAGCCGGCCCTAAGGAAAACAAGGACACCCATGTTCTTTAGTAAGTTTAAAGGCGATAACGGAAAGTCAATTAATTTCCCGTCGTGAAAAATCTGACTGGGCACATTGATCATGTTCAGCTTGTCGCCTAGCAGTGTTTTGATCTCTTTTGTGATTTCCGCGTTCTTATCATGCAGCCTATGAGCACCTGAATCAAAGGCGAAGTTGTTATGATGGAAAGTAACGGTGTTTCCGCCTACGCGCCCTTTTGCTTCGTAAATCATGAAGGGCAACTGATTCTTTTTGGCGTAGTAACCGACCGCAAGGCCGGCCATGCCTCCTCCCAGTATGGTTATCGCGTTTGGCTTCATCTTAAGAAAGGTTTCCTGTGGCTTTCTATAGGCACTTAAACCGTCATGCTGCGCTCTGAACTGACATTGTGTCCTCGACTGGTGCACCTTCCATCAGAGCAAGTTGTGCTGTACTTATTGATTAATTGAGTGATAAATGCAAGTTTTATTGACCGGAATTTAGCTCGGAACAATGCCAATAGTCGCAGGAAGAGGACACCCGGGGAGCACCATTGTAGTCCTGGCGCTTAATTCACCAATATTGAGGGAGAGGCTTGGAGTAAGGGTCTTTGCTGCTAGATAAGTGATTGAATTTTGATGCTTTTGTTGGTATCAAAAGCATGATAACTTCCACGACTAATCAGTCACAACAAACGATGAAAATGCATATGACCGCCGAGCGGCATAAATCAAAACGAGCAGACGCTTTACTTTCTGAATTTTGGTTCTTGAATTCCGCGGTTCCAAAGAAAACAGCTCTACTATCATGAGGGAGATTTCATGCGCATTCGTCAACAACTCTGCTTTGTATCTATCATTCTGTTTTGTTTAATTCTACATTCCGCCTGCGCGACGGATGGCAAGCGAACGGGAGCACACGTGGACAAGACTCCTAAGACCTATGTTTTCGAGTGCCCAAACAAAGAAAGATTTACCGTGCGCTTTGAAAACAACAATGCATTGCTCTTCCTTCCCATGGGATTCGTCACCATTCCGCGCGTGCAGAGTGTGTCCGGAGCTAAATACAGTGATGGAAAAACTACGGTTTGGCACAGAGGGGAGCAAGCTATAGTGAATTTGGGCGGTAAGCCTATGGGAAACTGCATCAATAACCCTAAAGAGGTCGCTTGGGAAAGAGCGAGACTGGACGGTGTCAATCTTCGAGCGGTTGGTAAAAATCCTGGATGGTATCTGGAAATTACGAATGACAAAAGTATCGTCTTTGTAAAGGACAACAATAAAAAGCGATATGAATTTCCGTTTGCTCCCCCCACGGTAA
>Ga0210088_1000043_pt1 | contig 27168 bp, 21 predicted proteins | sample RushMan_CattailN_6_FD_185557 | JGI IMG/M metagenome (GOLD analysis project Ga0210088, IMG submission 185557) | Wetland microbial communities from San Francisco Bay, California, USA, that impact long-term carbon sequestration -... | ecosystem: Environmental > Aquatic > Marine > Wetlands ... | reverse complement strand
GAAGCCGGGAGTCGCTGCCAGCGAGCAACTGGCCGATGAGCTCAAGGGTTTTGTCAAAAAACACCTGGCGGCTCACCAGTACCCCCGTGAGGTTGAATTTGTTGAGCAGTTGCCGAAAACGCCGAGCGGCAAAATTCAGCGATTCCTGCTGCGGAAAGGCTAGGAAATTGTCCGAGGACTTCCTCACCCTTGGCGGAGAGGTTCAAACCTTTGCGGCACAGGCGGGGTGTGGGTGTGATTTCTCGAGTTTTCTCCCCACACCTCGCCTCTCCCCCTAATTTTTCCATACCAGCAGCGTGCAGGTTGCAACGCTGCCGCTCTCCCCTAGCCGCACCGTCGAAACACACCCACTCACAAGAGCATCGCAATAAGAGCCAACGCTAATGGCCGACGAAATCTTTCTTACCCATCTCGACGGCCGACTCTCCTACGAGCTTCATCCACCCGAACGGTAAGGTTTGCCTGCAGCTCTATCCACTCCCTGTGAATGTTGTCCGGCATGGAGATCCCGTTCGAAAAAAAAACGCGTGTGGCCGGGTAGACCGGGGCAATAAGACCGGCCAACGGTAGGATGTCGGCTCAATATGTTCGGTTATCCCGCTGATGCGAGATAAACTGTATCTTGTGCCAACAAATATCTTATAAGAGAACCAGCATGAGCCTTAGCTCCGCCCACTTGACAGCACAATTTCCAAAAGTACTAGTGCTTGACAACACATTCCAGAATAACGGAATCTTGAAAGTCGGAGAAAATGAACGGCACTGCGCGATGAAGAATAGATTGATCAGAGCTGAACGGGTTGACAAGCCTAAAGCTTTAGAGGAACCAGCCCGTTTGTCCCACGTCGACTATTGATTGGCTATTTGTCAAAGCAAGGCAAGCTTAATCACGAGAACAGGGGAGACTCTATGTTTGGCATGAAGAAGCGACTGTGGGGAAAATCGACTCGAGTCAAGTCGAACTACGATGCCGTCATCATTGGCGGCGGTCTTCATGGACTTGCGACCGCCTATTTTCTAGCAACTCGTCATGGCATGACCAATGTTGCGGTCATAGAGAAGCGGTACATCGGGTTCGGGGGAGCCGGCCGCAATACAGCTATTGTTCGAGCCAACCAGAGGACCCAGGAGAACTTGCCGTTGTATAAGGAGGCGTTGGAGTTGTGGCCGGTTCTGACCAAAGAGCTTGATTTTAATCTGATGTTTTACAATTGCGGAAATTTGAATCTGGCTCATAGCGAAGCAGCCCTCAAAGCGATGCGCCAGCAGGTGGCAACAGCTCAATTCCATGGAATCGACAGCCAAGTGGTTGACCCGAAAGAATGCAAGGAATTGGTTCCTGCTTTGGACATTTCCAATCGCCTGAGATACCCGATTGCCGGCGGCATGTACCATCCTCCCGGCGGCATTGTGCGGCATGATGCGGTGGTTTGGGGTCTGGCAAGAGGTGCGTCGCAAAAAGGGATCGATATCATTCAGGGCACCACAGTGACTGGCATAGGCGTGACAAACGGGAAAATCGAAAGCGTCGAAACCGATCGCGGCAAAATTTACACTCCTCGTGTGCTCAATGCCGCCGGCGGCTACTCGGCGGCGATCTCTTACGAAATGCTGGGTATTCGGCTTCCCATCAGTGTGCTGACCATTCAGGCAATGGTGACTCAGCCGCTGAAGCCAGTCCTCCACCACGTGGTCTCTTCCGGCATGTACCACTGCTATGCCAATCAAACCCTTAAGGGAGAAATCGCCACCGGGGCTCATATGGATCCGTGGCCGAACTACACCAATCAGGGCACTGCCTACTACATCAAACACCAGGCCGAAGCGTTGACCGAAATGATGCCGTGCCTCAAAGGCGTCAAATTCATGCGGGCCTGGGCCGGACTGGCCGACATGACCCCCGACATGGCGCCGATTATTGACGGCAACGACCATATCCAGGGCTACTACATGGACTGTGGATGGGGCTATTTTGGATTCAAGTCGTGTGTGGTTACCGGCAAATACCTGGCCGACTTTATAGCTTCCGGCATCTGTCCGCACATACTCAAACCATTCACTTTGAGGCGATTTGAACAGCACCGGCTCATGGGAGAGACGGCTGCGCTGGTGAATTACAGTCCCGATAATTGATTTGTGAAGGAGATTTTATGGCTCTTACCATCACATGTCCCATCTGTGGAAAGAGAAATGGGTATGAATTTCGATTTGGCGGCGAAGACAAGGGGCCGCGGCCGGAGGAGGCTGACTTAAGCCCCGAGGCCTGGTGTGACTACGTCCACATGAATACGTGTGTAGCAGGTATCCAGAAGGAGTGGTGGTATCACCGGCAAGGATGTGGCTCCTGGTTTACGATTCATCGGGATACCACAAAGAACCTTGAAGTTGCCGAACCTGGGGCGGAGGGTGTTTAAATGAAAAGGCTAACTGATTTGCCGACACTGCGCGTCAATCCCGGCAACAAAGTGACCATAAAATATCACGGCAAGCCATTTCAGGGAATGGAAGGGGATACGGTTGCAACAACCCTATATGCAAACGGCACCCGCATTTTCTCGCGCAGCCTGAAATATCACCGCCCAAGGGGACTCTACAGCCTGGACGGTCAGTCCAGCAACACCTACGTGGATATCGACGACATCCCCAACGTCTGCGCCGAAAATACCTTTGCCAGAGAAGGCATGCAGGTCGATGCGCAGAATGTGCTGGGAACCCCGGAACTCGATTGGATGGGGTTTATGGATAAGCTCAGCTGGGCCATGCCGGCCGGCTTTTACTACAGCATCTTTCACAAACCCGCCCGGTTGTGGCCCATTGCCGTCAAGCATATTCGCAAGACGGCCGGGGTTGGAGAGCTGTCAGTAGACTCGGAACTTCAAGGCAGATTCGATGAAATTTTTCCAACCGCAGACGTTTGCGTCATCGGAGGGGGACCTGCCGGGATGAGTGCTGCTCTGGCGGCTGCCGCCCAGAATCTTCGCGTCATATTGCTGGAATCCAGACCCTGGCTTGGTGGATTTTTCGAATATCGACCGCTTGAATACAAACCAGGTGTGCCTCTTTACGAAAGAGCGAAAGAACTCGCCAGTCAGGTCGAACAAGCAGCCAATATTCGAATCTTCAAACACACTTCGGTCATTGGCTCTTATAACAATAACCTGATCACGGCTTTCCAAAGAGGCACCCAAAGTGAGCACTTCGACGAACGGTATGTGCAGATTCGCGCACAAAGCGTGGTCGTGGCTACAGGCTGCGTCGAGCGGCCGCTTCTATTCGAAAACAACGACCGGCCCGGCATCATGCAAATCGGCTGCGCTCACAGACTGGCTCGCACCTGGGGCTTGCCGGCGGGCAAGGAGGCGGTTTTCAGCATCGGTCACGACCTGGGACTCGAGGCAGCCATCGACCTGTACGATTTGGGTTTGAAAGTTCTGTGCGTCGCCGATGTACGGGAAGACGGGCAAAATCCGAACCTGCTTGCAGCGCTGGAGGATCGAAACATCCCATTTTACCGCGGCTGGGTAGCTGCCAAAGCCCATGGCTGGAGAATTCTAAAAAAAATCACTCTGACGAATCTTTCAGGAGTCAGCAAGAAGCAATTCGCCTGCGACACCCTGATCGCTTCGGCCGGCCTGACCCCGGTTACGGGTCCCCTGGCATTGGCCGGCGCAAAGCTCCAGTACGATGATCATACCGGGTACTTTCTGCCTTCTGAAATTCCTGAAAAAATGCATGTCGCCGGCAGGATGCTCGGATTTGAAGATCCCGCGTCGATAGAAGTGAACGGGCGACTCGCCGGGCTTTGCGCCGCGGCGGATTGCGGCGCTGCCGTTGAAGATGAAATCAGCGGCAGTGAAAAGGAACTGGCAGGATTTCCCGGCCCGGTGCGCGGTTCAAAATTTGTGATTGCACCGGTCAACGGCAAGAAAACTTTTGTTTGTCTGGACGAGGACACCACCATCAAGAATATCAACCAGGCGATGAAGCTGGGGTTTGATGTACCGGAACTGATCAAGCGGTTCACGTCAGCGGGAACAGGTCCCGGGCAGGGCGGGATTCCAGGCCATAATCTTCCTCTGTACGTGGCTTCGACTTATCAGTCGCCCGATGCGCACCCACGGCCGACAACCTTCCGCCCCCCCATGGTTCCCACCTTGCTTGCGACCTATGCAGGATCGAACCATGACATGAGCAAGCGCACCCCGGTGCACGAATCGCAGGCCGCGGCGGGAGGCGTCATGGAGCGGCTCGATCCCTGGAAGCGGGCCCGCCGTTTTTCAAATGATAAAACGGCGCAGGCGGAAATTGAAAATGTGCGCAGCAACGTTGGTATGTTGGATGCCTCAACACTCGGAAAATTTCGGATCTTCGGTCCAGACTCTGTGAAAGCGCTTCAGCGGGTTTATGTGAGCGACATGTCCAAATTGACCACAGGTCGAATGCGCTATTCGGCAATGTGCAATGAGGACGGCTGTGTCATCGACGACGGCGTGGTGACTAAAATCGCTGAAAACGACTACTATTTGACCACCTCCACCGGGCGAGCGGGGGCGACGGCCGAATGGATTCGCTATCATACCCGCTACGATAATTGGGATTTCCACATCGTCAATTTGACCGATGCTTACGGCGTGATCAATCTGGCCGGCCCGAACTCCAGAAAAGTCCTGCAGAAAGTGACCGATGCCGATGTTTCCAACGAGGCATTCCCCTTCTCGGGATACCGAGAGTTTGTGGTCAAAGACGCGATCCCGGTCCGCGCCATGCGGCTCGGGTTCGTGGGGGAACTCTCCTATGAGTTCCATGTCCCCTCTTCCTACATGCAGACTCTCTGGGACATCCTGGAGGAGGCTGGAAAAGAGTTCGGCATCCAAAAGTTCGGTTTGGAAGCCCAAAACGTCCTGCGCATGGAAAAAGGCCATGTCATTCTCGGATCTGAATCCGAACAGCGCACCACACTCCACGATATCGGACTTGGTTTTCTTTGGCATCGCAATAAACCCGAAGCGAAAACCGTTGGAGCGACGGCGCTGAAACAGACAGAAAACGACAAAGGCCGTTTAAAACTGGTGGGGTTCAAAATGGAGGATTCAGCTTCCAGAGCTCCCAAAGACGGGTCGCCGATCGTTGACAGCCGAGTTCGCGGATATGTCTGCACCGCCCGCTACAGCTACACCTTAAAAGAACCTGTGGGGATGGCCCTGGTGGAAGACCATCTAGCAGATAACGATGCGAAACTGGGGATTTTTGAGGATGGCTGCAACGCTGAACTGGTTTACGCCAAAGTGGCTGCAATGCCGTTTTACGATCCTCAAGGTAAACGGATGAAGATGTGAGAGGACATGCATATGACAACGATTCAAAGAAGATCACCCGTTTCTTTTGGCGCGCGCTCCGCAAGGACTGAAAACAGCAACCAGTGGACGGTGGTTCTCGAATATGAACATGAAGGCAATGGACCATGGTTGATCGATCTCAGCCACAAGCCCAAATGGGACCTGCAAGATCGCAACATTGTCAAGGTTAAACCTTTCGATGTGAGTGTTCCTCAAAAACCCGGATCATGCATTTTCGACAGGGGCTTTCTTGTCAATCGCATGAACAGGACCCAAGCCTCGATTTGGCATCTATCCGGCGATGCATCGGAAACGCCGAGCGATCCAGCCTTTACGGACACAACCGAAGCTACCGTATTATTGGCGATTACAGGCAACAAAGTGTTTTCCATTGCAGAAAAACTAACAAATCTCGATCTCACCGACTCCAAGCTGGAAACTCCTTTTTTATTGCAGGGACCGTTTTGTCATGTTCCGTGTCAGCTGGTGGTCTTCAGCCGGAATGGATTGGACGGAACGGTGCTGCTGACCTGTTCGAGAGGATATGGTCACGACATGGTGCATGCCATTCTTGAGGCCGGCGCAGAGTTCGGGCTGCGCCCCTCGGGCCAGGAGAGGTTGAGGAAAGCATTGTCGAGGAATACCTCGATCAAGAAAGACTCGAAGTTTATCTTGAGTCTTTCTTGACGGTAAGATGAATGAAAAGTTATTCATCGCAAATTCACGGAGCATTTGCCAGAAAGATGGCTCGTTTGGGGGCGGGCAGGCCTTCGACGGTAAGCTGCGGGTCTTTCGGGTCCAGATAGTCTAAAAGAGACTCAAACGTCATCCATTCGGTGGAACGTTGTTCTGAGGGGGTGGTTCGGGTCACATCAATGCATCTGACATTTCGAAAGCCGCAACGTTCCAGCCATAAGTGCAGGGTGTCGCAGGACGGAATAAACCACACATTGCGCATTTTCGCATAGCGGTCTTTGGGGACCAACACTCGGCCTTCCTCGCCGTCGATTACCAGGGTTTCCAGAACTAACTCTCCTCCGCTGCGGAGGCAGGAACGCAACTGCAGGAGATGATCGAATGGAGAGCGTTGATGGTGAAAGACTCCCATGGAAAAGATCGTGTCGAAAGCCTGCAAATCCTGCGGCAGATCCTGAATGCTCAAAGGCAGGACGTACACCGACGGTGACTGCAAAAAATGCCGCACCGCCTGAAACTGGAATACATACAAGAGGTATGGATCGATTCCGATCACCAACTGTGCGCCCTCCCCGAACATACGCCAGCAATGATAACCGTTGCCGCAACCCACATCCAGCACCACTCGATCCTGAAGGGGTTCAATGCAGTGGCAGAGACGGCCCCATTTCAAATCCGAACGCCATTCGGTAGCGATATGAACGCCGTAAATTTCATAGGGTCCCTTGCGCCAAGGATGGAACTGACGCAGCAACTCTTCAATCCTCTCCCTTGTTGACCCATTACAATCCTGCGCTGCGCCGACACGCACCACCGCCGATCGGAAATCCGCAGATGAGGGTTGTGGCAAGGGCATCTTTCCCAAAGCATCTTGCCAGTGTTTAATGTCGCCGTGGCGAGCCGCATTGAAAGCCTCTTCCATCTGTGAGGGCAATCTCTCCAGCCAGGGTTCCAGAGGAGTTCCCCGAAGAAGTTTGTAGAGCGGACCATAACTTATCATTTCATAGCCAGGATAGACATAAAGTTGAGGCACTGGAACCAGACATCGCAGCTTGAAAAGCCCACCAAACGAAGGCGCCCAAGGTGCTGTTCGATGCTTTCGGGGAACAGCACCTTCTCAAGGGCCGTGCGCTTTTGACTTATTTCAAGGTCACTGTAGCCTTCGGCCTTCTTAAAAGCATCATGCAACCGAGTAAACCGTTCTGCCTGCCGTTGATCCGAGAAAGTAATCTTTTCCGACAGGATGAGAATCCCTCCAGGGGAAAGTCCGTCGTAGATGTGTTTGAGCAGTTCAACGCGGTGGGGGCGCTCGATGAACTGCAGTGTAAAATTGAGAACTACTGCCGATGCGTGCCGTATCTCTACATTCAGGATATCCGCGCAAAGAAGATCTACTGGAACATTGGGGCGGGTGTCCCGGATGATCTCTTTGCAGCGCTTCAGCATTGCAGTGGAGCTATCCACAGCAACGATCCGGCATCCAGGTTGTTTGATGTGCTGCGCTATGGATAAGCTGGCAGCACCCAGGGAGCAGCCAAGGTCATAGCAAAAAGTTTTCGGCTGCACATACTGTGCGACCAGGACCCCAACGAGCGAAATGATTTCGGCGTAACCTGGAACCGACCTTTGAATCATGTCAGGAAAGACTCTGGCGACATGGGCATCGAATTTGAAATGAGCAACCGGGTCACGAGGTTCAAGGTATAGAAAGTCACGATTTGGGCAGTATTTCATACAATTTCCCATCAAACACAAACCTCTGTTTCGGTTTTGCACTGTTTTAAAAGTGCTCGAGCTGTTGCCGAATGCTCGGTCTGACTCAGCAACTCCAAAGGTGTTCCAGCAGCCACCAGGCGACCGCCGTTATCACCGCTGCCGGGTCCCAAGTCCACAACATAGTCGCTTGCCCAAATGAAATCCAGATTATGTTCAATCACCAAGACGGTGTGTCCGTGATGATTTAAATGGCGGAGTACTTGGACCAGTCGTTTCACGTCGGCTCGATGCAGCCCCGTTGTCGGTTCATCCAGAATGTACAGAGTATTCCCGTGATGATTCCCCAGTTCGCTCGCCAGTTTAATTCGTTGCGCCTCCCCACCGGAAAGAGTCGGACTAGGCTGCCCGAGGGTCAGGTAACCAAGTCCGAGGTCGACCAGGACGCGAAGCGGCCGAGCAACTTTCGGCAGTGCATCGAACAGCAGCGCGGCTTCTTCTATGGTCATGCCGAGCACATCGGCAATGCTCTTCTGCCTGTACTTTATCGCCAGAGTTTCCCTGTTGAAGCGACTCCCTCCACAAGCGTCGCACGGCACATAGACATCGGGCAAAAAGTTCATTTTCACCTTCACCTGTCCCTGTCCCTTGCATTCTTCACAACGACCGCCGGCAACGTTGAAGGAAAAACGACCGGGAAGAAACCCACGCATTTTAGCTTCGGGAAGAGCCGCAAATAATTTGCGCACTTCATCCCACACGCCGACATAGGTTGCCGGTATGGAACGAGGAGTGCGCCCGATCGGATTATGATCTACCTCCAATACCCGCCGCACCGCCTCGTGACCCGTCATCTCCTCAAAAGTCGCACCATTTCCGCGGTAAAGCCTCCCTAATTGCTCCAACAGCCCTTTATAAATCACCTCATGCACCAGTGTGCTCTTGCCGGCCCCCGAAACTCCGGTCACACAGGTCAACGCCCCAAGCGGGATTCGCACCTCGACATCCTTTAAATTGCGAGCTTTGGCACCCGTCACTGTCAGCCATTGGACGTCACTGTCATTGTCTGTCGAAGGCTTTTCGGCATCTTTTGGAATAATCGTTTCGAGCGGTTTGCCGAACCACTGTCCGGTCAGTGTATCCGTCCTTCTGCAAAGATCCTTGAAGCGCCCCTGCGCCACCAGGTGCCCCCCTTCCCTGCCCGCACCCGGCCCCAGTTCGATCAAAGAATCCGCCCGCTTCATGGTTTCTGCATCGTGTTCCACCACAACAATGGTGTTTCCTTTTTCCTTCAGCCGCTGCAGGCTGCGCAGCAGCCGTTCATTGTCGGTCGGGTGCAAGCCGATGGTTGGTTCATCCAGAATATAGCAGACCCCGCGAAGGTTCGATCCGAGTTGTGCCGCAAGTCGGATGCGCTGCGTCTCCCCACCCGAAAGGGTATCACCTGACCGATTCAAGGCAAGATAATCAAGCCCTACCTCCTTAAGAAATATCAATCTTTCGCGAATTTCCTTGAAAATGGGCCCTGCTATTGGACGTTCCCGATCATTGAATCGCAGCCTGCTGTAAACTTTGCGAAAGGCTGAAATGCTTAGGTTTACCAATTCACCGATGGATTTTCCCTTGACCAGGACGGAGCGCGCCTGTGGATTTAAGCGCTGCCCATGGCATTCAGGGCACGGCACGTTGTCATAAAAAGGCTCCAGCGCATACCAGGCCCCGTCCTCCTCAGTCAATTCTTGCACCAAAGTGAGAAAACCCGGGAATTTACCTCTATTCCCATGCATCATGGCCTGCCGAACGTCCTCCGGCAATTGGTAAAAGGGCTTGTCAGAATCAACAGCCAAGTCTTCTACCCAAAAACGGTCCAACCGTTTCTTTGAATGGCCTTTCAACCGAATCTTAAATGCACCGGAGACTTTGGTCGACCTTAGGAACTGCATCAATCCGTCTTTTAATGGAACTTCAGGCGAACCCAGGAGCCGCTCCAAGTTAAAGTTCCGGGACGTACCGACCCCGGCGCAGTGGGGGCAGGCTCCTTGTCGGCTGTTAAAGGAAAACAGCCGAGGATCGAGCGGTGCCAACCCCTGATGGCAATGAGGACAATACAAATGCTGGCTCAAAACCGTGCTACCCTGCCCTTCCAGGTGCAATGAGCCGCCGCCCATAGCCAGCGCCTGCCGCAGTTTTTCAGTAAACATGCTGCGCGATGCTTTAGATTGATCAAGCTCCGGAACCAACACTTCGATATCATGCTCCCGGTAGCGATCGAGCTTGGGCAGAGGGTCCAAGGACATCCATTTGCCGTCCACACGAACGGTCTGGTAACCCATTTTGAGGAGCCGCGTGAAGAGGTCGCGATAGATTCCCTTGCGACCCCGAATGAGAGGAGCTAGCACCCGCAAATCGCCGTTTGAAAGCTTTTTTTCGACCATAGAGAGAATACGGTCGAAACTCAAGGCCTCCAGTGGCCTGCCGCAGTCGGGACAGTGCTGTATTCCCAATTTGGCGAACAACAACCGCAGGAAATGATAGATCTCCGTTATCGTGCCCACAGTGGATCTTCGCGTTAATTGACTGGTGCGTTGTTCGATGGCCACCGTTGGGGGCAGCCCGAGTATCTGGTTCACATCAGGTTTTTCCAGGATCTTGAAATACTGGCGCACATAGGTTGACAAGCATTCCAGGTAGCGCCGCTGACCCTCGGCAAACAGCACATCAAACGCAAGGGTGGACTTTCCGGACCCGCTGAGCCCGGTCAAGACCATCATTTCGTTTCGTTTCAAGCGGATCTCATCCAGTTGCAGATTGTGTTCCTGTGCTCCTCGAACCACGATTGACGAACGGTCGTCTGGAGAATGGACGGATCGAACCGTCGTAGCCGGGCCGGCATCGGTTCGGCGGGATTTCCGAAGATCACCTCTCCATGGCCTTCCTTCGGCTGCTTCCATCCTCTCCTTGAGGCAGCGTCCGGTGTGGCTATGAGGATGTGCGCTCACAACCTCCGGAGTCCCTTCGACCACCACCGTCCCTCCTTGTTCGCCGCCTTCGGGACCGAGATCGATCAGCCAGTCACAAGCTCTCAGAAGATCCAGATTATGTTCGATGACCAGCACGGTGTGGCCGTTGTCGACAATTTGCTGCAGCACCTTCAGAAGCTTTTGCAGATCGTGCGGGTGCAGCCCCGTAGTAGGCTCATCCAAAAGCAGCAGCTTCTGTCGGCCTGGCGGGCGCGATATTTGTTTTCCGTTGTGCCGGCCCAGATAATGGACCAGTTTCAGCCTTTGGGCCTCGCCGCCTGATAGACTGCTCAAGGGCTGTCCCAAACGCAGGTAGTCCAACCCGATGTTCACGATGGGATGAAGGGCTTTCGCCAGCAGTTCGTTGTCCGCAAAAACCTCCAGCAGTTCCTGGGCGGTGCAATCAAGCATATCGCCTATCGAAAGGCCGTGCGACCGCACCTCCAGGATTTCGTCCTTGAAGCGTTTACCACCACATTGAGGGCATCGAATGTAGACATCGGCCAGGAACTGCATCTCCACATGTTCGAAACCTTCGCCTTTGCACAATTCACAGCGGCCGCCGGGAACATTGAATGAAAAATGCCCTGTCGAATATCCTCTGGCTTTGGCCTCGGGGGTCTGAGCCAGAAGCTTCCTGATGGGGTCCAAAGCTTTTGTGTAGGTTAAAAGGTTAGCTCGAGGAGTTCTTCCGACCGGCTGCTGATCCACCAAAATCATCTCGTCTATATGTTCGAGTCCTTCTATGCCGTCACACAAACCCGGTTGATCGGCAGGCTTTCCAACACTTCTCAACCAATTGGCATATAGAGTTTTCTCGATCAGGGTGCTCTTTCCCGAACCGGAAACCCCGCTGACCCCAACCAGAAATCCGAGAGGAAACTGTACGGTGAGGTTTTTTAAGTTATTCTCACGGGCTCCCCTTAGCACCAGCTGTTGTTTTTGATCCGGTGGGCGCCTTTTTGCGGGAGATGCTACAGTCAATCTGCCGCTCAGATACCCTCCGGTGATACTCTGTTTAGATCTTGCCAGGCCTTGCGGCGAGCCTTGGTAGACAATTTCTCCTCCCCTTTCGCCTCCTCCTGGGCCCATATCCACCACTTCATCGCAAAACCGAATCATGTCCGGATCGTGCTCGACCACGACCACGGTGTTTCCCAGTTCGGTCAAACGACGCAGCTGGCCCATGAGCCGTTTTTGATCCCTGGCGTGCAGTCCCACACTGGGTTCATCCAGAACGTACAAAACGTTGACCAAGGCCGAACCAAGAGCGCGCGTCAAATGCACCCGCTGAACTTCGCCCCCCGAAAGGGTACGCGATTGCCGGTCTAAAGATAGGTAGTCGAGTCCAACCGCTTTCAGGAATTGCAGTCGGTTGTGGATTTCCTCGACCAGCAGAGCAGCCGCCGCATCCCGCTCGAGTTCCGGCCAGGGTTCACCAAAAAAGTTCAAACACCGCTCGATCGGCCAGGAGCTTAAGGTGTCAATGGTTACATTCCGCAGTCGATATATGCGGGTCATTCTCTGGTAGCGGCTTCCTCCGCAAACCTCGCACGGCACATAGGCTCGGAAGCGAGACAAAAAAACCCGCACATGCATTTTGTACGTTTTGGTTTCCAACCACTCGAAGAAGCCGTAAATACCGTAGTACCCCTTTGTGCCCTTGATTATTTTTTCCTTGGCCGAATCGGGCAACGACTTGAAGGGAACATCCGTCGGAATGCCTTCTCGTCGGCAAAAATCCATTAGATCGTCGTGCTCCATCCGGTCACGACTCCACGGCTTGATGGCTCCCTGTTGCAGGGAGAGTCTTTGGTCAGGGATCACAAGATCCAGATCGACTCCAATGGTTCTGCCGAATCCACGGCATTCGGGGCAGGCTCCCAAGGGTGAATTGAATGAGAACAGATTGGGCGTCGGCGGAGGAATTGCTTCGGAGTCTTGGCAGTCGGCGCAGCGCAGTTCGGAACTGAACCACCTGATCCGGTCCGGGAAAATCACCACTGCGATTCGACCGTTACCCATGCTCATGGCTGTCTCGAACGAGTCCAATACTCGCTGATCAGGGACTTTTCCCCACGGGATGCGATCGACGACTACCAGCATTTCTTTTTTGGGAGCGATACTTTTTAGCGCTTTGGCGTCCAGGGTTTCCAGGTCAAGGACTTTCCCCTCAGCAAAAATCCGCAAAAAACCTTGGGAAACTAAATACCGCAGCCAATCCTGCTTGGGATCCGGTTGATAGGGAAAGGTCACCAGTACGCGACTGCCCGTTGGAAGATCGTCAAGCCTCTGGAGGATGCTTTCCGGGCTGTCCTGTGTTACCGGCTGTCCGCACTTCGGGCAGTGAGGAACTGCCAAACGGGCGTAGAGGATTTTTAGGTGATCGTTGATTTCTGTGATTGTCCCCACGGTCGAACGCGAGCTTCGAACGGCGGTTCCCGATTCAATGGCAATCCCCGGAGGAATACCATCAATACTATCGGCCTGTGGGGGATCCATTCGCTCCAGAAACTGGCGGACATACGGAGAAAATGTTTCCACATACCTCCGCTGCCCTTCTGCATAAAGCGTGTGCAGTGCCAAGCTGGATTTGCCCGATCCGCTCACCCCACTCACGGCAATCAGTCGATTCAACGGCAGATCCAGATTCAGGTTTTTCAGGTTATGCTGACGTACGCCTCGCAAGCGAATCATATTGTCGCCGGACAAAAGAATTTTCCTTTCTGAACAAATCAAATTCAGCGCTTTCTTGATTATTTCTCAAACGAGAAGATTTTAACCGATCATGATGGAAAAAAAACCGAGTGAATAACGGAGGTTCATAATAGGCCAGGCAGGCGTTGGATCAGGCGAGAAATTGCCGGCGGCATGGTAGATGCCGCCGGCGAAGGGGCATCGGCTTTTTAGTACATATCTTCCATACCGCCGCCGTGCATCGGAGCGGCAGGTTCTTTCTTCTTTGGCTTCTCAGCGATCATCGCTTCAGTGGTTATAAGCAGTGAGGCGACGCTGGATGCATTCTGCAGCGCAAACCGCACTACTTTGGTTGGATCGATAACGCCGGCTTCGGCCAGATCTTCATACGTTTCCGTCTCGGCGTTGAATCCGAAGGAGCCTTTTTCGTTCTTAACCCTTTCCACCACTACCGAACCCTCGTAGCCGGCATTGTTCGCAATCTGCCGCACCGGTTCCTCGAGTGCCCGCTTCACGATGTTCACACCAAAAACATCTTCGCCGACCACTTCGAGCTTTTCCAGTGCCGCAATACAGCGCAACAAAGCCACTCCACCACCGGGGACAATACCTTCTTCAACCGCTGCTCGGGTCGCGTTCAAGGCATCCTCAACCCGGGCTTTCTTTTCTTTCATTTCCGTTTCGGTAGCTGCGCCAACTTGGATGACAGCCACTCCACCAACCAATTTAGCCAAGCGCTCCTGCAGCTTTTCTCGATCATAGTCGGAAGTGGTTTCATCAACCTGTGCACGGATTTGTTTTACCCGGCCTTCAATGGCTTCGCGGGGTCCGCCGCCATCCACAATAGTGGTGTTGTCTTTATCAACCTTGACGGTTTTGGCGGTGCCGAGATCATTTAATGTCACATTCTCAAGCTTTATGCCGAGATCTTCTGAAATGACCTGGCCTCCCGTAAGAATGGCTATATCTTGAAGCATCGCTTTACGTCGGTCGCCAAAGCCGGGGGCTTTAATCGCACAGACTTTCAACGTACCGCGCAGCTTGTTGACAACCAGGGTGGCCAGAGCCTCCCCCTCGACGTCTTCAGCAATGATCATAAGCGGCTTGCCCAGCTTTGCGATTTGTTCGAGGATCGGGAGCATGTCCTTCATGTTGCTGATTTTCTTTTCATTGAGCAACAGGTAGGGTTCCTCTAACGTGATATCCATGCGCTCGGGATCGGTAACAAAGTAGGGTGAAATGTAGCCGCGATCAAACTGCATGCCTTCGACCACCTCCAAAGTGGTATCCATGCTCTTGGCTTCCTCAACAGTAATGACACCTTCTTTTCCCACCTTATTCATTGCCTCGGCAATAATGTCGCCGATGGTTGCATCATTATTGGCGCTGATCGTGCCAACTTGAGCGATCTCCTTTTGATCTTTGGTAGGTTTGCTGAGTTGTTTGAGCTCCTCGACGGCGGCGGCTACGGCCTTTTCGATGCCGCGTTTGAGTGCCATGGGATTGTGCCCGGCCGCGACCAGTTTGGAACCTTCCCGATAAATAGCCTGAGCCAGAATGGTCGCTGTAGTAGTGCCATCACCGGCCACATCAGAAGTCTTGCTGGCCACTTCTTTGACCATCTGGGCGCCCATGTTCTGAAATCTATCTTCGAGATCGATCTCCTTTGCCACTGTAACCCCGTCCTTCGTTATGGTCGGAGCTCCCCAGGACTTCTCCAAGACTACATTTCGGCCTTTCGGTCCCAAAGTGACCTTGACCGCATTAGCCAGGGTATCGACACCCTTCATGATTTTCTCCCTGGCTTCGCCATAGTATTTTATTTCTTTTGCAGCCATAGAATTCATCCTCCCTTTTTGTCACGGTTTCGTTTTGTTACTGCACGATCGCCAGGATATCGTCTTCTCGCATGATCAGGTGTTCTTCGCCCTCGATCTTGATTTCGGTTCCAGCATACCTGCCAAATAGAACACGATCTCCTGCTTTTACAATCATCGGGCTGACAGTGCCGTTTTCCATTATCTTTCCGTTGCCGACTGCAATGACCTTCCCCTGCTGAGGTTTTTCCTTGGCGGTATCCGGGATGATGATCCCTCCTGCGGTTTTTTCTTCCTCGTCTACTCTCTTGATGATGACACGATCCTGTAAGGGCCTTAAGTTCATATTAAAGTTCCTCCTTCTTCGACATTGATTGGTTTGTTACAGCTAATTGTGCACTGGCTTCTCACCGGCTACTAGCACTCTATTTTGTTGAGTGCTAATGCTTCCATTTCAGTCGCTCATTTGCAAGCAAAAGTCAAATCAAAAAATCAGCTTAATCCCGTCCATTGAAGCAATTTTTCAAATTTCTCTCAGCTAAATTCAGTGATTTCATCGGTAACCCTGCGTCATGCCGGCGAAGTCCCGCCGTATAGGCGGCATCTTCGACCTGGCATCCAGTGGGTGGGGATTTCTGGATTCCTGCTGGCCGCTTAATCGCGCCTATAACTCGGCGGGACTGCGCGGACAAGCTTCGCAGAAATCTGGACAATACATAGCGGAGGTCTGCACAAAAATCTTTTATGGCCAGTACAACCGCTTAAATGTATAATGATTATGTAAATAACGAGCTCATAAATGAGATGCTAATTTTTTTCTGGAGATTCGAAATTGAAAACTTGGCTTTTGTTTTTGGTGGACTGCAATCGTCAGACAAATAGAGGCCGTAACTGGGAAATTACTCAATCTTTTCTGGCTCTTGCGCTGAAGAAAGTTTCAAAGGAAGAACTTGACACGGTAAGGAGTGCGTTTTTTTCGATGTAACCAATCCGACAAACTTGATATGCTTAGGCAGCTTTGTAGCTTAACTGATCTAAGAAAGCCGGAGAGTCAATCTATGCAGGAAATCGAGAAAGACCGGGTAGTTGTGGAATTTCAGCGCCGCAAAAAGACTATGTTGCAAAACTTTATATTTGCCATGATATTGATTGCTTTGGGGCTCACGGCTAAACAGTTTTCTGAAGAAATTCAAGGATTCTTGGGAATCGGTCGATCAGGATGGACAGCCGTTGCAATCGCCCAAATGATTGCCGGTGTTGTGATCGCCCTGAGAGGATTTCTTCAGTATCGATGTCCGGTATGTAATGAAATTGTTAGGGGTCATGATAAGTACTATCTGGGTACTGTCCTTAACCCATCTCGCTGTCCAAAATGCGGGGCGCGCCTGAGTTGATCTCAGGCATTATTTTTTAGTTAAACTAGTTCCCATCAGGAAACCTTGTAACGCAGGGTTTTAGCCCTGCACTGCGTATTCTGCTACATGCTTCCAGCATGTCTTCAGGAAAGCGGACTTGAGTCCGCTGGAGGTCAAATTTCCCCTAAAATCAGTTGAGTGGAGGGCAAACCATGCTGCGGAATAAATCTAGGATGTTGGCGATATTGTTAGGGGTAGCCGTCTGTGCTGCTTTACTTGGCCCTGGTGCGCGGGCATCACTTGCCGATGGTTCGGCCGATAAACCTCTGAACGCTCGCGAATGCAGTCCCGAAGGCCCAATCAATATTACTCTGCAATTAAAGAATGCCAACATTGAAGAAGGTATTCTGTTGCGTGTAATGTTTCAAAATAGCGGGCATGAAGCAATGTCCTTAAGTGTTTGTCCAAACATGCTGCTTTGCTGCGTAAAGGGATTGCATCCTCTTATCACCTGTGAGGACACGGGCATCGGGTTGTTGGATGTTTGCACAGTGTCAAGACCGACCAGTCACGAAGTCTACCTTCCTGTAGACTCCGCTTTTTCCTTCAATTTGAACATCCCTTCCAATCGTCTTCCGAGTGCATGCTCCGAGAAAGGCAGGGAAATTTCTGTATGCGTTTGTTATGAAATGGAAGACGGCTTGTCTGTACGTTCGAATGTTATTCGAGTTGCAATGAAATAAGCTAGCAAGGATAAATCTCGTCCATGATCTTTTTTCGAAAGTCCGAACCGGAAAATTCACTCGGCGGGGGCCAGGACCTTCTGGAACTTCGTGAATCGGTTGAAAGGGCCCAGTTGCCCGATAGCGTAAACACTCTTGCCTCGAAAGAATTGGAACGACTGGAGAAAACCGATCCGGCCGCGGCAGAATATTCCATCGGAATAAACTATATAGACTATCTCATTTCTCTCCCTTGGAACCAGTACACCGAAGACAACCTCGACCTCAAGCGAGCTGAATCCATCCTGGAGGCAGAACATTACGGGCTAAAGCACGTCAAAGAGCGTATCCTGGAATATCTGGCCGTACGGACTCTATGCAGCCTTCGTTCTTTTCAACTTCTGGTGGTGGACGATGAGGAAATAGCCAGAAACAACCTTGAGTATGCACTGCGTAAAGAAGGCTACCACGTTGATACCGCAGCCAACGGATTGGAAGCTTTGGATAAAATTAAGGAACATGAGTACGATTTGGTACTCACGGACCTTAAGATGGAAAAAATGGACGGCTTGCAGCTATTGGAATCCATCAAACCGATCTCTCCCCATACCGACATCGTCATGATCACAGGCTACGCTACCGTAAGCACGGCCGTGGATGCCTTGAAAAAAGGAGCCGCTCATTATCTCTCAAAGCCAATTCAACTGGATGAACTACGACAAACCGTCCGCCAGATCTTGGACAAAAAAAGACACACGCAAATGTCGCGGGGTCCGGTTCTCTGTTTTTCAGGTCCACCCGGTACCGGCAAAACATCCATTGGGCGGGCAATTGCGAAAGCGTTGGAGAGGAAATTCGTCAGGCTATCGCTGGCAGGCCTTCGCGACGAGGCAGAGCTTCGCGGCCACCGCAGAACTTATGTGGGCGCCATGCCTGGCAGAATAATCAATGAAATCAGGCGATTGGGCGTTAAAAATCCAGTTTTCATGCTGGATGAAATTGATAAAATCGGTCAGGACTTTCGCGGCGATCCAGCATCGGTGTTACTTGAAATTTTGGATCCAGAACAAAACAGCCACTTTGTTGACCATTATCTGGATGCGCCTTTTGATCTTTCTTCTGCCATGTTCATTGCCACTGCAAACGTGGTGGAAAATCTACCCGGCCCGCTGGTCGACCGGTTGGAGGTGATCCAGTTTCCAGGCTATACCGAAAAGGAAAAACTGAATATCGCTCGAAATTATCTCATCCCAAGACAGTTAAGAGAGCATGGTTTAAACAACCTGGAGCCACACTTTCGAGAAGAAGCAATCATTAAAATTATTCAAGATCATACGCTGGAGGCGGGACTGCGCAATTTGGAAAGGGAGTTGGCCACCATCTGTCGCAAATTAGCCAGAATCTGTCTAAAGAACGCGCCAACTCCAGGGACACTGGAGGTTGATGCTAATTTAGTTGAGAACCTGTTAGGCCCCAGAAAATACTCACACGAGGTGGCAAACGCCCAAAATCGGGTGGGCACGGCAACGGGGTTGGTCTGGACTGAATTCGGAGGGGAGATCATTTTTATTGAAGCCACCCGCATGAAAGGAAGCCAGCAGCTCATATTAACCGGGTCACTCGGCAAGGTCTTGCAGGAGTCTGCGCAAACGGCATTGAGCTGCATAAGAAGTCAGGCTGAAAAGTTCGATATTGATCCCGATTTTTTTGCTGGAACTGATATTCATATACATCTACCTGCCGGAGCAGTCCCCAAGGATGGTCCATCGGCCGGCCTGACCATTGCTATCGCACTCATATCCCTGCTTTTGGGCAGACCTGCAAAGAGAGATGTGGCGTTAACCGGAGAACTCACCCTGAGTGGACGAATTCTCCCTGTGAGCGGCATACGCGAAAAAATACTCGCCGCCCAGAGAGCGGGTATAAGTACTGTGATTTTCCCCAGTCGAAACGAAGTCGATGTGAGTAATCTGGAGGAAGCAATGAAGGAAGGGGTAGAAGTTGTTCTCGCCGACGATATCTTACAAGTCGTCGAACGGGTGCTTATGCCGAAAGAATAATGCCTGCCGGTTCAACCTTCATCTTCACCATCGTAGCGTTTTAATTTCCGCCACAATGAGACTCGATCGATTCCGAGTATCTCGGCGGCCTTGGTCTTGTTGTCACTTACCTGGTCAAGCACCCACATGATGTATTCCTTTTCGTTCTCTTCCAGAGTGACCAATCGCTGAGCTTGCTGCCTTTTCAACCGGACAAATTTTACTTGTTGAAGATCCATTGGCAAATGCCGCAGTTCTATGATCGATCCATCGGCAAGCGCTACGGCGCGCTCCATTATATTTTCAAGTTCACGAATATTTCCCGGAAACTCATAGCTCAAAAGAATTTCCATAACCTCATCAGAAATTTTATCTATCTTCTTCCCCTGGCTTTCGGAAAACTTATTCAGAAAATGGTAGCCTAGTAAAGGAATATCATCTTTTCTCTCGGCTAAAGGCGGAACGTGCAAGCTAATGACATTTAGACGGTAGTAAAGGTCTTGGCGAAATGAGCCTTGCTCTATTTCTTTTTTCAAATTCTTGTTGGTTGCGGCAATGATCCTGATGTCGATGGGGATTTCTTCTGTTCCTCCCACCCGCAGCATTGTTCTTTCTTGGACAACCCGCAATAGTTTCACCTGCATAGTAGTCGGCATCTCACCAACTTCGTCCAGAAAGATGGTGCCTCCTGAGGCAACCTCAAGAAGTCCTTTCTTGATACCGCGAGCGCCTGTAAACGCTTCTTTTTCGTGTCCAAAAAGTTCATTAGCTAGAAGCTCTTCACTGAAAGCTCCGCAATTGATAGCCAGGAAGCGTCTTTCGGCTCTGTTACTGAGGTAATGTATGCTCCTGGCAACCAACTCTTTGCCCGTTCCTGTCTCACCAGTAATCATGATGTTACAGTCGGTCGGGGCGATTTGAGCGATCGTTTTGGTTAGGCCGATCATTTTGGGACTTTTCCCGATCAGCAACGGCAAACCCTTCTGGCTTCGCACTTGCTGCCGAAGCTCTGCCACCTCGCGAAGCAACGATCTCTTTTCCAAAGCCTGGCGAACTAATATACGCACCTCATCAATCTTATAGGGTTTGGGAAGATAATGATAGGCGCCTTTCTGCATGGCTTCCACAGCGGAAGTAACTGTCGCATAACCGGTAATCATTATGATTTCAGTATCCGGGTAGAGTTTCTTGGTTCGCTCCAGTATTTGCATACCATCAACCTGTTGCATGCGAAGGTCCGTCATTACCAGGTCGAATTCTCTCTTCTTAAGTATAGCCAAAGCCGCAGCACCGCTTTCCTCGGCAACAACTTCATAACCTTCCTTGCGCAAAACATGCTCCAGGTTTTCCCGTGCAATCAATTCGTCATCTACTATCAGGATTTGAGCGGGCTTCATCAATCACGTTTCCCTTCATCAGCACTGGAACCGAGCGGCAATCGAATCACAAAGCGAGTCCCCTCGCCCTCCTTACTATCGACAGAAATAGACCCTTGATGTTTTTCAATAATACCATAAACCACGGACAGTCCCAAGCCGGTCCCAATCCCCACCTCCTTGGTAGTAAAGAAAGGATCGAATACCCGTCCGAGATCTTTCTCCGGTATACCGCACCCGGTGTCTTCCACCGTGATGACCCCCTCCTTGCTTTTCTGATCCTTAACGGCAGTGATGCGAATATGTCCGGGGGGGCCAATGGCCTGGATGGAGTTCATAAGAAAATTCAAGAATACTTGCTGCATTCGTTGTGGATCAATATACAGCATCAAATCAGCGGGTATTTCTTCTGCGACTTCGACACCAGGAGGAATTTGACTCGATATGAGTTTAATGGAACGTTCCACAACGCTCTTCAATGGGGTATGGACGAGCGCAAATTCCTTTACTCGAGAGAATTCCAAGAGCCCCCTGACAATATCACGAGCCCGATAAACTTCCTGCTCGACATTCGTCAACATTTTTCGCAAGAAACTCTTATCGGCATCGTCCAAATCCTCTAAGAGAATCTGACACGAAGTTGATATGTTATTGAGAGGATTGTTCAATTGATGCGCAATTCCCGAAGTAAGGATACCCAAAGACGAAAGCTTCTTGGCCTGAACCAACTGGTCTTGGCGTTTTTCGAGTTCCGCAACCATCACGTTAAAAGCATCGACCACCCTTTCGGTTTCGTCACGGGTGTCCTGCACCGGCAAAGGCTTAAAATTTCCTGTCGCAATACGTCGTGTTGTTTTTTCAATAACCCGAAGAGGGGTAAGGATCTTTTTGCCCACAATCACAACAAAAAACGCTCCGAATCCCAGGAAAATTAAAAGAGAAAACAACAACTGAGTTTTGAGAGTTCTAATTATTTTAAAGATCCTTTGTCGTTCGAACGCGACTAAGCGCTGAGAAAGTCCTACCAAGTCCTTGCCTCTCTCCCGCAACCGCTCTTCCAGCCCCGCCTCTGCCAAAGGAAGACCGTCATCCACGCGTTGATGGACCTGGTCCATTAATTCGCCATAGCTCGTGAGTTCATCCTTGATCGCTTTTAGCTGAGGGCCCCCCTGCAAGTCTTTAAATTCAGGGGCGATTTTCGTTAAAACCTCCAGTGCCTTTTGTATGTAGGCAAGGTTTTCCTGGAAATCCTGCGCTTGCCCATAAAGGAGATAGTTTTTTTCGTAACGGCGGATTTCGAGTATAATATTGCTCAAATCATCTGCAATTTCCACGAAGTGTTGCTTTCGCTCTATTTCTTTCAAATTGAGATACGAAATGCCTCCAATAAACCCGATGGCTAAGAGACAAGTCGTTAATCCAACAATTACCTTTTGACGGATGTTCAGATGGAGATGGGTCTTCCAATTTGGCATTTTCACTGCCTCCTTAATTTATGTCACAATTTGGATGGGATCATCTAGCCTCCCAAATCCATGTTTGCGCAGCGGCAACTCCGGATAAGCAGGCTCTGGCAAAAGCTCCCGGCCTTTCCGGATTGAGTAGCAGTTTACCTTACATCAAAAATGCTTTATATAACTGTTCAATTATAGACGCTGCTGACTGTGAGCACGCAAATCGGATTCGAGAAAGAACGGGCATTATGCATCGTAAAGTTTCAAATAAGCATACACAGTCCCCTAGAGACACCATTACTAGGTTCCTGAAACAGATACGGGCAAAAGATATTCTAGCCATAATCATTTTAGCATGGACTATTTACCCCACCCATCCGGCTGTGTCGGCTGAGACAAGAAAAGAAAAAATTGTCGCAGACGCTCGCAAATTGATTGACAAGGAAGCAGCCACTCCTTCCGACTTGCAGAAGGCGGCAACCCTCCTTGAGGGAATCCAGTCAAGGTTCCCAGATGATGTCAGAATACCGGTTTACCTGGCAAAAGCCCACTACCTGATGGCTGACTCAGAACAAGACATTGATCAGGAATTCCCTTACTATGAGAAGGTTGGACTGTATGCAAGAAAAGCCATAGAGATCAACCCTAATCGAGCGGAAGGGCATTACTGGTACGGACTGTTTCTGCTGAAGAAGGCGCAAAAGGTTGGGGGGCTTCAAGCATTTTTTATCGTCAAAGATGGCATTCGGGAACTCCAAATTGTCCGAAATACCATGCCGGAATACGACCATGCCGGGGCTTCCAGGGTTTTGGGATTGCTTTACTGCAGAGCACCTGAATGGACTCCTTTCGGAAATATTGACAAGTGCATCCAACTTGCTGAAGAGTCTATCCGAATAGCTCCTGATCATCCTTTGAACCGTCTCTACCTTGCCAATGCGTACAAAAAGCGAGGAGACAAAGAGGCCGCCATTCGGGAATATCTGGCAATTCTTCCCAAGACCTCGATTTTGCCGACCGAAGAAAGAGGGGAGTATGTGCAAGAGATCATCAGCAAATTAAAATCGCTGAACCAACCTGAAAATCGAGATAAAACAAACTTACAGAATTAAATCCTGCATGGTTTTTATCAGTAATTGCTGATGACAAAAATTCTTGCCATAGTTCAGATCATCATCGTTTCATCGCTTATCATTTACAGTACGGTTCAGTTATTCATGGGAAATTTTGAGCAGGCCGTAGCCGCTTTCCCTTTGCTTCTTCTCTATTACGTCTTCGTCGTAGCTCGACAAAAGCGAAAGCATCACTGGGATGACGACGAAGACATCTAGAAGTTATGTACCCGGCAAGTCAGCTGAAGGAACTTCTCTTCTTTAAGATTCCCGCCTGGCAGGCCTGTTAGTGTAATAAACGCCGGCAATTACAAGTAATGCGCCAATCATGAGAGACCCGTCCAGTGCTTCCTTCAAAATCAGATGTGCAAGAAGAATTGCGCTGACCGGCACAATATTAATGAATACACCGGCCCGAGATGCACCAAATGCTCTTATTCCTTCATAGTACCAGAAAAAGCCGAGCGCCGATCCAAAGAAGCCAAGATACAGGACTCCAACCCAGACGACCAATGAATAATCGCCGAGATGCAGACATAGGCCTCGTGCGCAAGCCGGCGGAAAGAGGCATCCCGCCCCTATGATACAGGAGTATGTAACTGCCACCAATGGAGTTAGTCTAGTCATCGCAGACTTACCTATCAAAGAATACAGAACCCAACTCAACACACAGCCAAAGATATAAAGCTCCCCCCACCCCATACCTCCATCAAGCAATGCGAAAGGGTTCCCATGTGATATGACGACAACCGCGCCGCTCATCGATAGACAAATTCCAAAAATTTTCAAGCGATTGAGTCGCTCCTGCAATAGCCAACACGAAAATAGAGCTATGAAAGCGGGATTGGTGGCAATAATGAGAGAGGCGCGGCTGGCGGCAACGGTTTTAAGGCCTGAGAAGAAAAACACGTTGTAGGCAAAAACGCCGCTCAACCCGAGCAAGAGAACCAGCAACAGATCTTTCTTGTCAAGTAATGGGATCTTGCCGTATGAGTGCCATACAAACGCGGCCAAAAAAAGAGAAGCGATCATAAAACGCAAGAAGGCGGCAGAAAAAGGATCTATCTGGTTGGCGATGCTTCGACCGGCAACGAACGTTCCACCCCACAAGATCGCCGTCAATACCAACTTGGCATAGAGCCAAAGCCTCTGGGTCGAATTTTCAAACGATTTTTCAATAGACGCTGCAACTTTCACTTGAACACCTTTTTGTTTTCGTAATCGCACATGAACGACTCCCGCACATGATTGTCAATTTTTAAACGTTCGCACGCAGAGAATTTACTGGAAAACACTTGGGATTGAAAGAAGAGGGATAAAACGAGAGATCAAAAAGGTTAAATCCTTAGGCGATTGGCGGCAGCTTCAAACGTCTCCTTTACTTTTCGAACTGCTGGCAGGCGGCAGTACTGAGGCTGTCTTAAGTTGTTTTGTGTATTTATAGTCCCTCAACGCATCTTCGCAGCACAGGGCTTTAGCCCTGCCGTCTCATGCAGAGTTAAAGCCTTGCGCTACCGCGTAAGTGGGACAAGGGAGCGTCAAAATCAAATATTGTGCCAAGGGTTAATGTAGGCTCTGGGGCGAGCTCTTTGAGCGGACCTCTTCTTGGCTGCGGCGGCCCTTTGCTCCGCTTGGTGCAATTCTGTCCTTATGCGCAGGGCAGACACAAGGTTTACTGCAAAGGCAGCGTGCAGAAAAATTGCAACTCCACCAATACTCAGAGCGGCATACCAATTCCCCATGGTAAAATAACCAATGAATGTACCCGCATTAAAAGCAGCCAGCAGATAGAAGGCAGCGAGCAGAATTCCGTAGACCAGTGTCTTGCCGATCTGCCTGTTGGCCTCTTCGGTTCTCTTAACAGTCATTTTTATCTCCTGTTCTTCCTGGTAGTTTATAAAAGGTTCTAATCCTCCCCAGCTCATCAACTCTATAAATGAACTCTTTAATTCGATGCCAGAATTATATTAACAAGAATTGTGCCAAATTCAGGAAGTGCATTGAACATGCTGAAAAACATAGCTTAAACAAACCCTAGGCGGTAATTGCAATTTGGAAATGTTGCACTATGCAACAAAGTGAGCCGGACCGGCATCCACAGACTTCCAAAATCGCCTCTTCAGATTCAGATTATCTATTATTAATCCATATGTTACCAGTTTATTTCCGGACATTGCATTATGAAACAACGGTTCAATTTGAGGTTAAGTATTGTCATTTTCATTGAGCTTGGAATAGAATACCTGCTGGTCTAGAACCCCTCAACTCAATGATATCAGTGAAGTGCAATGGTGAAAGCAAAGTCCAGGTTACGTTTTTTAGTGCTGGTCGCGCTTGTTGTCGGCTTGGTCGGTTTACCGGTTTACCTGTTTGCCGCGCCGTTATCGACAAATCCAGTGCCCGTTATGAAACATTGGTGGGCCTGGCCGCTTGGACTTTTTGGTTGTTGTACACTGATGGGTGCCCTGTCCATATTCGGTGGCATAGGAGTAGGAATTCTCTTCCTCACTTTGCTTGCGGCCTTCAGTCCAATCCATATCGATTTCATTCGATTTATCGCCTTACTGCTGGCTTTGGTGAGTGCTCTCATTGCAGCACCCGGACTGCTCAGACGCGACCTGGCAGACTTGCATCTGGCTCTGCCTCCCGCACTTTGTTCGGCAACAGGAGCTCTTCTCGGCAGCTATGTGGGCTTTAAATTGTCCACCGAAACTCTTTACGTTGCACTTGGAAGCATTAGCATTCTGGTTGCCTTCTTTGTGCTTTTTTCAAGCAATGTGCGTCAGCCTTCCTCGGCTCCTCAGGATCGAATAAGTGTCCTTTTGGGAATGTCCGGCGTCTATCAGGAGCATAGGAACAAAGAGGCAATTGCCTGGGCTGCGCGGAAGACCTTGCCCGCCTTGGTTCTATTTTTTTTGGCGGGATGTCTGACCGGAATTTTCGGGCTCGACGCAGGATGGGCAAGCGTATCGTTATTCAACCTTGTGATGGGTATTCCGTTAAAAGTCGCTGTTGGGACGGGGAAATTCCTGTCATGCTTTGCCAATACCTCTGCAGGATGGGTCTATTTTAATCATGGATGTCTGATTCCTCTGATCGCTGTTCCTTCAGTCGCCGGACTTATTGTGGGATCTTTTCTAGCAATCGAGTTGCACGGTTTGATGCTCAACCGAATCAAATTGTTTCGCCTGCTTGCTTTTGTTCTGATAATCATTGCGGGAATTAAAATGATATTAAAAGGCCTCTTAGCTTAACTTCGGGCACGGATTCGATATGTCTACAAGAAATGCACTGACAGAACAAGACTGGACGAGAGCGAGAGTAAAATTTGCCAATGTACTTTTCTCCGGCAGTTGGTATTCTCTTATACTCCTTCTTATAACATTCGGTATTTATTTTTCGGGATCCGCTGAATATTATATTTCTCCCGACAAAATGCCTGCTTATTGGCAAATTTCTGCTAATGATTTCAACCAACTGGCAAATACACCACACAATTGGGGTTGGCTGGACCTGCTGGCATATGGTGATTACTGGGTATTCGCGCCTATAGCCATTTTACTCTGTCTGACGCCAATCTGCTCTTTTCTTATTATTCCGACAGTTCTGAAACATAAAGATTGGCTTTTTATGACTATCCTGCTTTTCTTGCTGTGCACAATCTGCCTTGCTGCATCGGGCCTGCTTTGATCGGGCTCAAAAGAGACCCAGAATCTTCCTTCACCTCAAAAACTCCAACTCGTTTCCCCGCTCACCTAACCTCTCCTCCCAATGTTGTTGAATTAAGTCTGACACCAGATGCAGGGCGGGCTCTCCGAGCACGCGATTAAA
>Ga0210088_1000042_pt1 | contig 27437 bp, 24 predicted proteins | sample RushMan_CattailN_6_FD_185557 | JGI IMG/M metagenome (GOLD analysis project Ga0210088, IMG submission 185557) | Wetland microbial communities from San Francisco Bay, California, USA, that impact long-term carbon sequestration -... | ecosystem: Environmental > Aquatic > Marine > Wetlands ... | reverse complement strand
AGTATCGATCGGCCGGCGCATTCCCAAACTCGGCCAGCGCGGCTCCAACACCGTCGGTATAAAACTCCAGGATGTCCGGGTGCCGAAGGAAAACGTGCTGGCCCCGCCCGGCGAGGGGTTCGTGCTGGCGATGAAAACGTTTGCGCGCACCCGGCCGGCAATTGGGGCGTTTGCGGTGGGCGCCGCACGCTCGGCCATGGAGTTCGCCATCGACTACGCCAAACGGCGGCAGGCCTTCGGTGCGAAGATCGCCACCTACCAGGCCATCCAGCACAAGATCGCAGACATGTACCAGAAGGTGGAAACCGCGCGGCTGCTGGTATGGAAGGCCGCCTGGGAAGCCGACCAGGGGTTGGACCCTACCATCGCGGCCTCGGTCTCCAAGCTGTACTCCACCGAAATTGCCCTCGAGGTCGCCAACGAGGCGCTGCAAATCTTTGCCGGCTACGGCTACACCAAAATGTTTCCGATCGAGAAGATCCTGCGCGACTGCCGCCTGTTCCGCATCTACGAGGGCACCAGCGAAGTGCAGCGGCTCATTTTGTCGGGGTTTGCCCTCGGCGCTTACAAACCGGTGATGCCGCCGCTTGAGGATCTGCCGATCCATCTCGAGAAAGACATCGTCAACCTGGAGCCGGGGACAAAGGCCTGGCGCTGCAGAATCTGCGGCCATGTGCACTACGGCGATGGCCCCCCCGCAGAGTGTCCGTACTGCTTCTTTCCGCAATCAGCGTTCAAAGCCGTCTGACGAAGAGGAAAACGCCACGTTCGTCACTGCCCATTCACGGAACAGGAGGCTTTGCATGGCAACCGACAAACTCTTCTCAGCGCTGGCCCTCAAAAATCACGCCTTGAAAAACAGGATCGGTGTCGCACCGATGACTCGGATGTCCTCCGAGAGCGACAGCGTCCCGCGCCAGGATGTTTTGGATTTTCTCGTCCGCCGCGCCGAGAACGGCGCCGCCATCGTCTACACCGAGGCCATCGTCACGGACTACGAGAGCGCCCAAGGATACCCCGGCCAGGCACGGCTGCTCACTCAGCGGCAGATCGACGCCTGGAAGCCGGTGGCGGCCAAAATCCAGGAGGCAGGCGCCCTCGCCGTCATGCAGATGTTTCACTGCGGTCGAATGGCCTGGCCGGAAGTTAATCCGGCGGGCCGGGTCATCGCCCCCAGCCCGATCACCCCGAAGCAGACCAACCCTCTCACGGGGAAGGCTTATCCGCTGCCCGATGAGATGAGCCGCTTCGATATCGACCATGTCATCCGGGGGTTCGTCGAAACCGCCCGGGGGGCAGTGGAAGCGGGCTTCGGCGGCATCGAGATCCACGGCGCCCATGGCTATCTGATCTGCAACTTTTTGTCGTCCTACTCGAACCGGCGCCAGGACGATTTCGGCGGGTCTGTTGAAAACCGATTCCGGTTTGCCCATGCGGTGATCCAGGCGGTACGAGGGGTCGTCCCCACGGACCGGCTGCTGACCTTCCGCATATCGAACTGGGGCGTGGCCGATCCGGAGGTCTCGCTCTTTGCGAGCAAAGACGAGTACCAACAAATGATCCGCCTGCTCACAAAAGAACCCATCGACGCCATTTCAGTTTCCGCCTACGGTTACAGCGACAAGGCTTTCGGCACCGGGCAGAACATGGCCCAAATCACCCGCGAAGCGACCCATCTGCCGATCATGATCTGCGGCAAAATCTACAACCGCGCCACTGCCGAGGATGCGCTCAAAAACGCCGACATCGTTCTGAGCGCCAAGTCCATGCTGCTCAACCCAAACTGGGTGGATGATCTCAGAAACAACGTAGAGCTTCCTCTGCACCGGTCCGAAGATGCCAACGTTGCCTACACCCGTGAACCATTGAGGTAGGTTCGGGACATTCAAAAAAACTCGAGATAAAAATTGCAGCTCCGTCTTGGAGACTATGACGGCAGGACCAGCCGATGCACGCCCTTCATGCAAACCGCCTGCCTGGATCGGATGGTTGAGTTTTTTAACCTGTGTTGGTCGCCCGAAGTATTGGGAGGGGTCAGCGGCTTGCGGTAAACGAGCTGAGGGCTTTGCGGATCCGCTCGAAAATGGATCCGGATGGGGCGCGCGCAACGGACGTCTGGCTGTCCGGGTCCGGGATGGGTGTTCTTAGGGTTTTGCTGGATTTGATGCTTTTTAGTAGTGCGTCCAAACGCGTTCGGTAATCTCTGGGCACCCCCTTGTATTCGGCCAGACGCCGGGCAATAGCGGCTGCATGTTCCCCATTTCCGGTTTTCCACATCTGCTCCGCCAGTGCAAGCGCGATGTTGTAGCGCTCCTTATTGCTCCGAGCCATATCGGCGGTCAAACCGACGATGACGCCGAGCACGTGCTGGGGTTCGTGCAGGTGGACCAGGCAATCGGCCAGAGCGCCGATGACACGGTGGGGCGAATATCCTTTTTGGACGGACTTGCTAAACTCCAGCAGGGCGTCATCGTAACGTCCTAGCGCGAGAAGCGAATTGGCGCATACGACAAGTTCATCTACGGTGGCGTTTTCGCTCCATCCCTTTCGAATGACGGCGATCTGTTCTTCCGAAAGCTGCTGGACTTCGTCAAGGGCGGCACCCGCCATTTCCGCCTCGATTTGTTGCATCTCTTGTTCGATGGAGGTCCTCACATCCGCGGGAAGGCCCGTGGAGGAGGCGAGGGCTTGGCGGAAAAGGGCCAGAGCTTCTTCTTGAAGGCCTTGCGCTCTATAGGTAGCGGCCTCATTTCGAATTAATGCTCTGGCAATCTTTCCCAACATGGTGAACTTGGCTCCGCAGTTGAACGAGCCCGATAGATCAAAGATTGACTCGCAACAGGCCCTTATCCCTAATGATTCGACATGTTACCACTTATTTCCAAAAAGACAAACAGGCTCATCCGGGCACCCACAGAAGTATTACCTGCCGCCTTCACCGCCTGGCGGCTCGACCCCCATTAATTCAAGTTGAATCTTTTGTGTCTTCAATAGGATAAGGCATCTCCTCGAGCAGGCCGCCATGACAATTTTTATCTTGAGTCCCTGTAAACCGTTTGCCGTCAGAATCGTCTAACCTGACCAGAAAACGACATGCAGGACTTTCTCATGAGCGAAGGAGAGAGGAAGCTAAAATGAGGAAAACAACCGTGGCATTCATGGTTTTGCTGGCGCTGCTCCTGGCCGTTCCCTGGTTCAGCTATGCCGGGCATGGACATAACGGGGGGACCCGGGTCTTTATCGGGGGTAGTTTCTGGTTCGGCCCGCCGCGTTACTGGGGTCCGCCGGCGTGGGGCCCTGCGTACTATTACGGCGCGCCGGCCTATTACGGCCCGCCACCGGTGATCATCCAGCAGCCTCCGGTCTATGTCCAGCGGGGCCAGGCAGAGCCGGATTACTGGTATTATTGCGAAAACCCCAAGGGCTTTTACCCTTACATCAAATCCTGCCCCGGCGGTTGGATGAAAGTGGTCCCGGAAACCGTCCCACCGAACCGGTGAAGGTCGGAAGGAGAGCGTACATATGAAACGGAACCCCTTGCTGCTGATCCTGTTGTCGGGATGGTTGGTCAGCGGCTGCGCCACCATCCCGCCGGGGCCGAGTGTCCTGGTGATGCCGGGCGGCGGGAAATCGTTTGAGGCCTTCCAGGCGGATGACGCTGCATGCCGGGGCTGGTCCCAAAATCAAGCCGGCTGGCAGGCGAATGAAACCGTGAATCAGAATCTCGCGGGAGGGACGGCCGCGGGCGGATTGCTTGGGGCTGCCGCGGGCGCCCTGATCGGCGCGGCCTCCGGCAGCGCGGGGCCTGGAGCCGCCATTGGGGCCGGGGCCGGTCTTCTGGCGGGGGCTGCTATGGCCCAAAACAGGGCCTATGGGGCCGGTTGGGAGGTCCAGCGACGCTACGACAATGCTTATCAGCAATGCATGTATGCCAAGGGCAACCAGATACCGGCCGTTGAGCAGGAGTCCCCTCGACGGAGCCGCTATGTGCCTCCGCCGCCGCCACCGCGACGGTATTCATCCGGGCCGCCGATACCGCCCCCGCCGCCGTATCCGCAACCCGGTGCCTACTACCCGCCGCAGCCCACCCGGTGGTACTAGGGGGGCCGAACCGAAGGGGTGCATCCATAAACCGATCCCTCGTCGGCGGCATTTGCCAATCATCCGGTTCTGATATAGAATGCGACTTATAACTTTCACTTGGCAATTTACCAAAGGAGTGTTGCATGCGCATGTCACTTAAGATGTTGGTTGTTTTTAGCACCCTGGCGGCATTCGGGTGTGCGTCGATGGGCGAAAAGGAACAAACCGGGACTGCCGTGGGAGCCGGCGCAGGCGCGGTCGTCGGCGGCGTGATCGGGGCCGCCACCGGCAGCAAGAACCAGCGCGAGAAAGTCGCCATCGGCGCGGCCACCGGCGCCTTGCTCGGCGGCGTTCTCGGCAACCGCATCGGCGCCTACATGGACAAGCAGGAACAGGACCTGCGAAACGCCATGGCATCGACGGTTGCGCAGAACAACGCCACGATCCAACGCAACAACGAGCAGATGCTGACGGCCACTTTTAAGAGTGACGTGTTTTTCGACGTCAACTCGGCCATCATCAAACCCGGCGGCGTTGCCGAACTGGACCGCGTCGCCAACGTTCTCAATCAATACCCGCAGACCATGATTCGAGTCGAAGGCCACACGGACCAGACCGGAAGCGAGCAATACAACCTGCAACTATCCGAGCGCCGGGCCAACGCAGTCAAGAACGTACTGACCCAAAAGGGCATCGACCCGGGCCGAATCTCAGCCGTGGGAATGGGCGAGTGCTGCCCGGTCTCATCCGACAACGCCGCCAACCGCCGCGTGTCCATGGTGCTGACCGGCCAAGCCTGACCCTTCGGCCCTTGCCCCATCAAACGCGCGGATGGAACCTCCGTCCGCGCGTTTGCTTTTTCTGTCTTCTCCTCGAATCCGTCCAGCAGCATCCTTTATTGCTCAGCGCTTTTTGTGGGACATCCGGCCAAAGACTCAGCCCATCCGACTTTCTTTCAGATTAGGTTGAAATCTACAATTTCAAACCAAGCCGTCTGGCTGCGATTACCTGATCAACACCCTCAAAAGTCCAAGAGTTCTCAAGGATCCTATCAATCGCCGATATGCGAATTCATTCAGCATAAAGATCTACTTGTATTTCAGTGTCCTAAAGCATTTTAACTTTTTTATAGGTATTCCAGAAAGAAGTTTTTCAAGAGCCTGATCAAGTACCTCCATTTCGAAAGGCTTCTTTAATATCAAGTCTGCTGTTGCTTTAGGCTCGAACTCTTCAGGATAATAGGCCCAACCTGTCATTGCGATAATTGGCTTTTCAGGAGCCTTTTCTTTAATCGTTGACACCAAATAGCTGCCGATCGTGTCGGGAAAAATAAGGCCTGTCAGGACGAGATGAATTCGATTTTTGTTTTTGTCAAACTTCTGGATACCATCCAACCCTTTGTGAGCAGTGAGAATATGATATTTCTTTCCAAGATAGGCTTTCAAACCGGCAACGGTTGCCTTGTTGTCGTCAATTATTAATATTCTGTGTTTGTCTTTGCACATTGCGTTAAACAACTCAAGAATTGTCCATCACTGCGATATTGATTCTGATCTAAAGCCCCCGCTTTTTGAGGACAAAATCAATCACAGAAGCCGGATCCGGTTCTTCGGGCGCGGCCCTGGGATCTGTATTTTCCACTGCCGGCGTGTCGGAATAACTTGTTCCATCTTTTTGAAAATCGCCGCCCGGAGCCTCATCCGTCATTTTGTCATCATTCGTGGGAGGCGAGAGATTCCTGACGACTCGCTGTGTCTTGATCGGATCGACTGCGGGCCTGGTATTCAGAATGACGGTCTTCTCCTTGGACAGCACCGAACTCTGATCTTCCATTTCGTTATCGGGCAAAGTTGATACAAGTGGTTCGCTGCCTACTAAAATCGGCATTTTTTTAATTACCATTGCAGCAGTCTTTTGAACGATCTCGCCGCCCTTGTGCCTTGAAACTTCGGAAAACCAATCAACAAAATAGAAAAAAACACTCCCTACCAGAACGAAAGCTGCGATGCTTTTGAGAAATGACTTTAATGCAAAATCGCGATGAAACCGCTTTCGCTCGGGCGCACCTTGGCCCAGTAACACCTTCGGTGTTTTGGTATCAGCAAAAACGGTTCTCACGTTCAAACTCTCAGCCGATAATTGGTCCTTGTCGTTCGAAACTAAAGTATAGATATCGGCCATGCCGTCAAGCCAATCGGGATCTTCAATGTCTGCTTCGTTCCTCCGATTGCATGCCGAGAGTTGGTGCTGGTCTTGAGCACATAGGAGAAGATCCGATTCGACGGCACTCTCTCTCCACCCCTTTTCGATTAAGCCGATTCGATCGGCCTGAAGTTCCGGGGTTGCGCCAGCATCACTGCGGTTCATTTCCAACTCGATAAGCCGGATTTGCTTTTCGATAGAGGATTTAGTGCCCGGATCCATTGGGGCCGAGCAAGCAACAAACTTGGCATATAACTCCAGAGCCTCTTTATGGAGCCCATGCGACCGGTAAATGTCAGCTTCCTTGCGAATTATGGCAAAATCAATATTCATGGGAATGCCCGAGTATAGTTCTATAGTGGTTGTCAAAATAACGTTCCGATTGTCGGGCGTTATTTTGTTACCACCACGTATGCCGCCATCCTCTTTTTCGAAACATGGTTATGACAAGCGGTATAATGGCCATTGCTGAAAAACACCGAGACAAAAAGGTCACAGATCGTTTCTGTTGGCTGCCCCATGCGCAGAGGCCCACCACGGGCGGTAGGCCAAGATGTACCGTTGCAGGCTGATCCTGGGACCGTAAACACATCCATGCCATGATCGAACGTCTGAACAAAGATTTCCAATTCACCGTCACCGTTGAGATCATAGACCGCCGGAGCGGCTGGAGCGCTGTTGCCGCTGCCGCAAACGATTTCGGGAATGCCGTCTCCTTCCAGGTCGCCCACCGCGTGGGGGGCGTAGACACGTCCGCTGCCGCCATCAGCCCGGGAAAGAAGCGAGCCGTCAGAGGCGAAGACGCGGATTGAATAATAGGCCGCTATCAGCTCGTTTTTCCCGTCCCCGCCCAGATCGGCGACAACCGGTGATGCATACCAGATGGTCTGTCCTTGCAGGTTCAATAGTTTCCTTTGTCATGAGGTTCGATGACTCCATCGTGTCACGAAACTCGTGGCGACGGTTGCCTCGAGGCGTTGACGGATCTTGAAAGGGACGGGGCTGAGAGGTGAATAAGGCGAAGTAATCAGAAGGCATGTCTTAAACCTCCGGAATCGAAATTGTCGAGGAAAGCCCCCTGTTCAATTCCGAAGGTTTTCCTCATCGATGCCTGCGAGGTTAGCTGAAGGGCTAGGGCCGATAAGGTTACCCCTCGCCAATTGGCGATGCGCCCCAAAAACGTGGGTCCCCCGCTCCTGAAAGTTTTCGGGATTAGGCAGTTTTATTGATAGGCTACTTGAATAGTATTGTCAAGCACCTCTGAGAAGCTGCGTGGTTTTTCTAAGGCATAAATCCACTTTCGGAAAAATCGAAGGCTCTGTCCAACCAAAATCGGCCAACCACCTTAACCCGGATATTTCAGTGCACCGTGAACGACTCTTGACTCGGGCATAAGTGACTTGGGATTAGCCGATCAAATCGGTTGATTCCTCATCAGTGCGGTTATGATCTGCGGGAGATAGCTGTCGGTCTTGGCTGCCGGAAACCGCGCCGATGCGGCGCCGCGGTGCCCGCCGCCTTCGAATTTGGCCAGCAGCCTGCCGACGTGGACGTTGCAGCGGGGGTTGAAGATGCTGTGACCGATGTTGACTACAACGGTTTGCTGCCTGCGATCTTCGAAACGGATGCGGACGCTGACGACGGTTTCAGGGAAAAGGCAGTAGGATAGGAACCGGTTTCCGGAAGGCGGACGCTCAAGGGCACGGAAGTCCGTGATGGCCACCTGGCCCTCGACCCGCGTGTATTTCCTGAGCCAGTCGGCATATTCGCAGTTTTCCCTGATGACGCGCCGGCAGCGCTCCTCAACGTCCGGGTCGGCCATGGCCTGCTTGACGTCCAGTTCCCGCAGCAATCGTACCAGCTTGTTCCAATAACCCTCGTCTTTGCCTTTATCACCCGACACGGTCATGGACAGCAGCACATAGTCGTACTTTTCGGGACACCGAACCTCATCCTGGTTGAAATCGGCTGAGTCGATGCGATCCGCCCAGTACACCAGCTCATCGTAATCGCGTCGAAAGCGCCCGTGAAAATAGTCGAAGACATTGCGGGCGGCGGATGGAGCGTTGCGAAACAATCCTTTGTAAAGCACGCGCGGTGTGTTCGTGGAGTGGTGGTCGAACCACATGTCGCAACGCGAATCGTGTGGGAGATTGGCGATGATGTCACCGGGCTGGATATCGGCCGTCCCCTTGTTGAGTTCGTTCGGCTCGACCCAGTGGACTGGTTGTCTGATCTCCATGGCATCCGAGATCAGAACGGCGCAGACGACTCCGTCGAAGTCCGGTCGGGTGACAATCCGCATGCAATCTCCACGTCTGCTGATAGAGCCAGTTGAAGTCAGCTGCCACTTACATTATGCTACCCTCAAAAGGGCGGAATGACAAGGAGGCAACCCATGGCGCTTTACCTGGTGCAACACGGCAAAAGCCTTTCAAGTGAAATCGACCCGGGCCAGGGCCTCTCGGAAGAGGGGGCTGCGGAAACGGGACGCATGGCCCGGCTGGCTCTCGATCTTGGTCTGCAGGTCGGTGGCATCCTTCACAGCGGGAAAACCCGTGCCCGGCAAACCGCCGATATATTGGCGGCGGCGCTGAATCACGCAGAAGGAATCAAGGAGGCGTCTGGGTTGAACCCGATGGATGATGTGGTCCCGTGGAGTTCCCTGGACCCGAACGCCCGGCTCATGCTGGTAGGCCACCTGCCTTTCATGGAGCGATTGGCGGCTCTGCTGGTGACCGGTTCACAGGAAAAACCGGTCATCCGGTTTCAGAACAGCGGCATTGTCTGTCTGGATCGCGACGAGGGCAGCACCAGCTGGATAATCCGTTGGGCGCTGGTCTCCAAGCTTGGATGAACTCGGGATGACGGGAGTATTTGAGGATTTGGGCATTAAGTTTTCAGACTCCCAAGCTCCTGAATACCCGAACACCCCGACGGCTATAGCCCGCAGATCAGAGATACTTCCACCAGCACGTCCCGCGGCAGTCTCGCCACTTCCACCGTTTCCCTCGCCGGGGGGGTGTCGCCGAAATAACCGGCGTAAATGCCGTTGAACTTCACGAAGTCGCCCATGTTCTTGAGAAAGCAAGTGGCCTTGAGCGCATCGGCCAGCGTCATGCCGGCGGCCGCAACGATGGCCTTGAGGTTCTCCATCACCTGCTTCGTCTGGGCCTCGATGTCGCCCTGCACCAGGTTGCCGGTCTTGGGATCAATCGGGACCTGCCCCGAAACAAACAGTAGATTGCCCAGTTGGATCGCCTGGGAATAAGGCCCGATAGCCTGAGGGGCATTATTCGTCGAGATTTTTTTCTTCATGTGAACTCCCCTCTATTACTTCGCTTCCTTGATTTTCTCCGTCAACTCGGGCACGAACTCCAGCACGTCGGCCACTACCCCTACGTTGGCCACCTGAAAGATGGGCGCCTTGGGGTTCTTGTTCACGGCGACGATGAAGGGATTGCCCTTGAGTCCGCCCATGTGCTGGAAGGACCCGCTGATGCCGAGCGCCAAATAGACCTTGGGTTTCACGGTCTTGCCCGAGGTTCCGACCTGCCGCCCCTTGTCCAGCCACTTGGCGTCCACGACCGGCCGCGAGCAGGACACCACCGCACCCATCGTCTTGGCGAGGTCTTCGGCGATGGGGAGGTTTTCCTTGTCGCCGAAGCCGCGGCCGACCGACACCAAGACATCTTCCTTGGTGATGTCGACGTCGCCGACCTCGGCCTGGACCACTTCGACGAAACGCCGACGGGCGGAGAGGCCCCCGGCCTCCGCGGATTTGTCCACCACCTGACCGGCTGCTGACCTTGACTCCTCCGGGGCGAAACAGCCGGAGCGCAGGCTGAGCAACGCCCCCTTGGAGATGTCGCAGGCCAGGTGCGTGCTGGCCTGACCGTTGAACTCCTGGCGCACCACTTTGAGGGTGGCGCCATCCAGTCCGTCAAACGCCACCACGTCCGGCACAAAGACCGCGTCCATCTTGATCGCAAGACCCGGTCCCAGGTCCATCCCGAAGGTGGTGTGCGGCAGCAGCAGCACGCACCCCTTGGGCAGCACCTTCAGCAGCAACGGGCGGATGACTTCGGCGTTGGGATACGCCAGCGCATCGTTTGCGAACTTCCAGACCTCCTTGTAGGAAGCGGCGGCCTCCCGGCACACGGTCTCCAGCCCCGCCCCCGCACCGGCCACGATGGCGATGGGGGAAGCGTCGGGAAAAATCTTTTTGGCGGCGGCAACCAGCTCCAGCGCCGAGTCATCCGCTTGGCCGTCCTTGTGAAGTATGAAGGCAAATACCTGCGCGGCCATCACTTGAGCCCTCCTTTGGCTTTCAAAAGATCGATCAGTTTGGCGGCAATCTCATCGGTGCTGCCCTGCAGCATCTCGGCCCCTGCTCCGGCCTGCGGCACGAAGTAGTCCAGGCGCTTCACGCGCGCGCCCGCCTTGCCGACCGCGGCGGCATCCACCCCGAGGGCCGCCGCGTTCAAGACGGGAATCTCCACCGAGGCCACCTTGCGAATGCCGCGGATGCCGACGTAGCGCGGTTCGTTGATGCCGGTCTGGATCGAGAGCACGCAGGGCAGCTCGATCTCGTTGATCTCCTGGTTACCGCCTTCGATCTCGCGGCCGATCTTGATTTTCTTGCCGTCCTGGACCTCGATTTTGTTCACGAGCGACGCATACGGCCAGTCCAGGAGCGCGGCAAGCATGCCGCCCACCTGGGCCGCACCGTCGTCGGCCTGCGCGCCGCAGAGCACGAGGTCGTAGGTGCCCTTCTGGACCGCCGCCTTAAGGATGGCGGCAATACCCCTGCCGTCGGAACCCTCGAAGGCCGGATCCACCAGCATCAGGCCGTTGTTGGCACCCATCGCCATCTCGCGCCGCACCACCTCCTCCGAGTCCTCGCTGCCGATGGTCACCACCGTCACCGAACCGCCGCTGCGGTCGACGATCTGGATCGCTTCCTCGACGGCGTAGTTGTCCCACTCATTCACCGAGTAGACCAGATCGTCGCGCTTGATGTCCGAGCCGTCGCCCTTGACCTCGATCTCATTCTCGGCCGAGTCGGGGACTCGTTTGACGCATACCAGAATCTCCATCATGTCCCTCCCTTGCTCTCAATGGCTTTTCATTTTCATCTAACGTTGTATGTGCCGGTCGATCAATTCGCACAGATCGATGGCCTCCATCCGGCCCTCAAGCCCCGCCACCTTGATAGCGTCCTCAATGTTGACCAGGCAGAAGGGGCAGGCCGTAATAATGACGTCCGCTCCGGCTTCCTGGGCCATTTTGACCCGCACGACCCCCATGCGCTGTTCCTCCTCGGGTTCGTAGAAAAGCATCAGCCCGCCCCCGCCGCAGCAAAACGAGCGGTCACGGCAGTCGCCGGTCATCTCGGCGCGCCGGATCCCCGGGATGGCGTCGATGGCCTGCCGCGGCAGATCGTAGAGGGCGTTGTGGCGGCCGAGGTAGCAAGGGTCGTGATAAGTGTACGTCTTGGATCCGTTATCCCCCGGCGTGAGCGTGAGCCTGCCGCTGCGCACCGCATCCACGATGACCTCGCTGATGTGCTGGACCGGCGGCAGGCCGCTGTAATCCTTCTCGAGGGCGTTGTAGGCGTGCGGGTCGGCGGTCACGATGCGCTTGACTTCGGCGGCCTTTATGGCCTCGGTGTTCTGCTCCTTGAGGGTCTGGAAGAGCATCTCCTCGCCGAAACGCCGCACCTCGTGGCCGCTGTCCTTCTCGTCCTTGCCGAGCACGCCGAAGTCGACCCCGGCCGCGCACAGGATCCGGGCCGTGGCTTGGGCGACCTTTTGCATGCGGTCGTCGTAGGAGGTGATGCTGTCGACGAAATAGAGGGTCTCCGCCGCCTCGCCCTTTTCGAAGAGCTTCACCCGGCAGCCTTCCCCCACCCCCGCGATCCAGTCGACCCGCTTTTTCTCCAGCTTGCCCCAGGGGTTGCCGCGTTTTTCAAGCGCGCTGAGCGGTTTCTGAAGCGACTGGGGCACCATGCCCTCGTCCACCATACCGCGTCGCAGGTCGACCATCTTGTCGATGTACTCGATCCCGAGCGGGCACTCCTGCTCACAGGCCCCGCAGGTGGTGCAGGACCAGATCTCGTCCTCGCTGTATATGCTGCCGATCAGGGCCTTGGACTCCTCCTGGGTTCGGCCCCAGAGGGGATAGAGCTTGAAGCAGCAATCCCGCGCCTTGATGGAGATGAACCGCGGCGAAAGCGGCCGCTTGACGCGGTTGGCTGGGCAGCGGTCCGAGCAGCGGCCGCAGTCGGCGCAGGAATAGAAATCCAGCATGTGCTTCCAGGTAAAGTCCTCGAACGTCTTCACGCCGAAGGATTTCAGCTCGTCGAGCTTGCTTTCGTCCACGCCGTGACGAACGGGCTTCACGTTGCCGTGGTCCAGGCGCATGAAGAACACGTTGAAGATGGAGGTGATCACGTGAAAGTGCTTGCCCATGGGCAGAAAGCACAGGAAGAAGAAAAAAGTCAGGTCGTGGATCGTGTAGGCGGCAAGATGGATGCCTTGCAGCGCCGCGGTCGAGGCCCCGGCGAGCAGGTGACGGAAAAACCAGCCGAGGGTCAGCGGCGGCAGCCAGTGGGCCGGCTGGCCTGCGGCGGCCTGGGCGGCGACCAGACTGGCATCAAACAGGCTTTCGCTGACGAGCAGGGTGCAGATGAGCCCCAGCACCAGGATCGCCTCGGGAGTGTGGTCCTTGCCGTAGCGCTCGGGGACATCGTAGCGCGCAGGCTTGAAAGCCAGCCGGCGGACGGCCAGAATGACGGCGCTGCCAAAGACCGCTGTGCCTGCGTAGTCCTTGGCCGCACTGTAGAAATGCCCGAAGGCGCCGCCGAAACCCGGCAGGGAAAATCCGTCAACAAACCCGAGAATCACAAGTTGGGTCGAACGCGCGGCCAGCGTCAGAAACCCGAAAAAGACGACAATGTGCAGAATGCCGGCCAACAGATACCGGGGATGCCGCCATTGGGCGAGCCAGATCTTCAAAACCGCCCGTACCCGCTCGGGATACCGGGTGAAGCGGTGGTCCGGCGCGGCCTTCAGCAGCGGCTCGATACGGCGCCGCATGATGTAGGCAAAAACCCCGATGCCGATGAGGGGGATGAGAATGTAAATGAAAACAGCGGGAATACCGAGGAACGAAGCAGACGCAGGGGAAACCAGAGCCGGTTGCATAGCTCTCCTTATTTACATTAACTGTGAGATCGCAGATCGGCCCGTCAGCCGGTTGATTCGAGGATACGAGATCCCCGGCTGACGGGATAAAAGATAACCCCGGCCAGCAGGATGATCCCTGAGCCTGGGCCTATAGCATGAACGGCCGTTCAGGACAATGCCATACTTCCGGTTCGACCGAGGAAGTTCGGTCTTCCCCTCCCCGTCCCCGGGAAGGCAACGGCGGCGGCCTATCTCCCGCCGAACGAGTCCTCGTGGATGTCCACCATGGCCGTGTTGCCGGCCAGGATGGCTTTCATCTTGCCGAAGGTCACCGGCAGGATCGTGCTTGCGAAAAACTCGATGCTCCTGATCTGGCCCTCGTAAAAGAGCGCGTCTTTCTCCTTGGCGCCGGCGGCAAGCTTTTCCGCGGCGATCCGGGCGCGCCACAGCAGCATCCAGGCCATGACCACGTCCCCGCAGACCTCCAGGAAGGGGTGGGCAAAGGCAAACGCCGTGAGCACCTTGTCCGACATGGCCGCCGCACCCATGTGCATGGCGACCTCCCCCAGCTTGTTCACCATCCCCTCCACCGTTTCAGCGAAGGGCGCCGTGCGCGGAAGGGCCTTGGCGGCCGCCAGGGCGGCCTGGATCTCGCCGAGCAGATCCATCATTGGCCGGCCCTTGTTCAGACCAAGCTTGCGGCCCAGGAGGTCCATGGCCTGGATGCCGTTGGTGCCCTCGTAGATGGGCGTGATCCGGCAGTCCCGCAGCAGCTGCTCCATGGGGTATTCGCGGATGTATCCGTAGCCGCCGTACACCTGGATGCCCAGGTTGCAGACCTCGCAGGACCGATCGGTGACGTACCCCTTGGCGATCGGGATCAGAAAATCGATCATGCCCTGGTACTTGGCTTTGGCGTCCGGGTCGGCGGCGGTGTGCATGCAGTCTTCCAGATGGCCGACGTAGAGGATCAAGCTGCGCATGCCCTCGACGTGGACCTTCATGAGCATCAGCATGCGGCGAACGTCCGGGTGCTGGATGATGGGCACCGACGGCGCACTCTTGTCCAGGGCCTTCAACAGATGGCGTCCCTGGACGCGCTCGCGTGCGTAGGCAAGGGCGTACATGTAGGCCGGGCTGGCGCAGGCAAGGCCCTGGGAGCCCACCAGCAGACGGGCTTCGTTCATCATGAGAAACATCGCGCGCATGCCCTTGTTCTCCTCGCCCAGCAGCATCCCGCGGCAGCGGCCCTTGCTGCCGAGGGCCATCGAGCATGTGGCGTTGCCGTGGATGCCCATCTTTTCCTCGATGCCGGTGCAGACGATGTCGTTCGGCTCCCCGAGGCTGCCGTCGTCGTTTACCCAGATCTTGGGCACCAGGAAAAGCGAGATCCCCGCCGTTCCCGCCGGGGCCCCGTCGACCCGCGCCAGCACGGGGTGAATGATGTTTGCGGCGAGGTCGTGCTCGCCCGAGGATATGAAGATCTTGTTGCCCGTGATGGAGTAGGTGCCGTCGGGATTTTTTACGGCCGAGGTGGTGAGGGCGCCCACGTCGGAGCCTGCCTCGGGCTCGGTCAGCAGCATGGTGCCGGTCCATTCACCCGTGTACATCCTCTTCAGAAACAGCTTCTTCAGTTTTTCGGTCCCGAAGCTCTCCACAAGTTTGCCGGCGCCGTGGGTAAGCCCGGCGTACATCATGAAGGCGAAGTTGGCCCCGTTCAGGTAATCTGCAGCGGCCATGGCCACCGCGCGGGGCATGCCCTGCCCGCCCCAGGCCGGGTCCTCGATCATGGCCAGCCATTCACCATCCTTGTAAGCCTTCCAGGCCTTGTGGAAGGATTCGGGCACGAAGACCTTGCCGCCGTCGAAGCGGGCCCCCTGACGGTCGCCGTCCTGCCGGGTCGGCAGGATCTCCTTGATAGCGAGGTTGCGGGCCTCGGAGATGATGAGGTCCACTGCCTTGCGGTTGAACTCGGCAAAACGCTCGTGCCGGGCGAGGTCCTCGACCTTCAGTTGCTCGTGCAGAACAAAATCGACATCCCTGCGGTCGGCAATCAGTTGCGCCATGGGTGCAATCTCCTCGTTCTTATGGTTTCCCCTGAGTTTTCAAATCCGATTTTTCCGGAATCCCGATACCACGCATGAACAGGTCGACCAGCGGGTCGGCCATGGAGGCCAGGTCGTAGCTGCGGCCGGAGTGCAGCCAGGTGCCGATGGTCTCCTCGACCGCCCCCAGAATGAAACGCTTCACCAGCCCCACATAGAGATCCTTGCGGATGGAGCCCTCCTGCTGACCCTGCTCGACGATCTCCGCAATGATGTCCTGGTACATCTTGGCCATCTCCCGGATCTGGTCTTCGGCCAGCCGGCTGCTCTGGTGGGTCTCGACCTGGTAGACAATCGCCATGTCGGGATCGCGCTGGAACTCGCCCAGATGCACACGGACCAGATTGCGAAGCTTCTCGGCGCTGTCCGCCCCGCGCCCGACTTCCGCGCGGAAACAGTCGAACACCTGCTTGGCTCTGGAGCTGAAGAAGTGGACCAGGATGTCGTCTTTGTTCTTGAAATAAAGATAGATGGTCCCGTCCGCCACGCCGGCTTCCTTTGCGATCTGCGCGACGGTGGACTGGCGGAAGCCCTGGCGGGCGAAAACCGTGACCGCCGCCTCAAGAATTCGATGATATTTGGAATTCTTGTCTTTGACGTCGTGTGGGTCCATAGGGTTTCCAGGATCTTTTATGAATTATCATTCATTTATATATCAGCCCATAAAAACGCTGTCAAGTTTAATCATCAGGCCATAATTTCCAATTTAAATCCGAAATAACTTATAAATTTGATGATAGAAGTATTATGACATCCTTGCGGGCAACAGTAAATATTTATGAATAACAATTCATTCGCGAGAGAGTGAAATTCAGGTGGCGGTCACTATGCAGTGTTGAAATCGCCTGTGGGTTGCACAGCACAGCCAGGACCGTGGGTGATTGGGGCCCTGACAATTTCCACCGACCGGCAATAAAAAACCCCCAAGCGATCTTTTCGGATCGACGGGGGTCTGATGACGGCAACTTTTCAGGAAACCGGCCTATCGGCTTTTCGGCCGGGCCCTGGATTTCCGATTTTTTACCTTGGAGCTTGGAGCTTCTCTATACCTTGGGTCGGGGCAGCATCCCGGCCCGCTCGGCGATTTCGGGCACACGGTGCTCCCATTCGATCGCCATCAAATGGACGCCGGCAACGCCCTTCATCTCCTTGAGCTCTGCAATCTGTTCCAAGGCGATCTTGATTCCTTCTTCCGCCTGCTTGTCGCGCGCCGCACCCTGCAGGCGGGTGATGATCTCATCGGGCACGTCCATACCCGGCACCTTGGCCTTCATGTACTTGGCCATACCGAGGCTTTTCATCGGGGTGATGCCGGCCAGGATGAAAACCTTTTCGGTCAGGCCCATGTCGTTGGCCTGGCGGATGAACTCGCGGAATTTGGGCATGTTGTAGATGCACTGGGTCTGGATGAAATCGACGCCGGCCGCGACCTTCTTGGCCAGGCGGTGAACGCGCCACTCGAAGGGGTCCGCGAAGGGATTGGCGGCGGCCCCGATGAAGATCTGGGGTTTGCCGTCCACCTCGGTCCCGCCGAGGAATTTGCCGTCGTCGCGCATCTGCCTGACCATGCTGATCAGCTGCATGGAGTCGATGTCGAAGACCCCCTTGGCCGTGGGATGGTCGCCGAACTGGCAGTGATCGCCGGACAGGCAGAGCATGTTGCGAATGCCCAACGCGGACGCCCCGAGGATGTCGGCTTGCATGGCCAGGCGGTTGCGGTCGCGGCAGACCATCTGGTAGTTCGGCTCCAGTCCCTCCTGGATGAGGAGCAGGGAAGCCGCCCAGCTCGCCATGCGCACCACGGCGGTCTGGTTATCGGTGATGTTCACGGAATCCACTTTCTCTTTGAGGTGGGCCGCCTTCTTGCGGACCTCCTCCGCGTGGGCGCCGCGCGGCGGGCCGAGCTCGCCGGTGAAAGCGAAGTGTCCGGCTCGCAGAACTTTTTCCAGATTGCTTCCTGATTTCATAATACCCACCCTTCCAACGAGTTTGATTGAAAACGATCAGGCGTCAGGCCTTGGCTTTTTCCGGTTTCTTGTAGCCGGGCTGGATCAGCGTCCTCGGCGTGGTGTCCTTCCATTCCTGGGGCAGCGTCAGTTCCAGGATGCAGTCCAGCCGGCCCTGGGCTTTCAGCCGGTCATAGATCGCATTCCAGGCGCAGGGCTGATCCGCGCTGATCTCGCAATTGCCCTTGTTGGTTCCCCCGCAAGGCCCGTTGTAAAGGCCCTTGGCGCACATGGTGACCGGGCAGATGCCGCCGGTCATTCCCAGCACGCACCGTCCGCAGGAGCGGCAGCGCTCCTCGTACCAGCCGACATCCTGGTTCACCGCCAGGCCGCAGGTGTCCACGCCCGGGTACACCGGTTTGTTCGGGAACCGCTCGGCCAGAAACTGGATGCCGACCCCGCAGGCCAGGGAGATGAGGGCGTCGAACTCACCCACCCGGTTGTCCAGCTGGGCCAGGTATTCGCGGTCGCACTGGCGCTCCAGCGTGGCGGATTCCAGCTCAAGGGGGTTGTTTTTCAGCTTGCGGGCCATGTCGAGCTCGGTGGCCAATACCGCCACCTCCTTCTCGCCGCCGGCCAGGCAGACGGCGACACACGTGCCGCAGCCCACCACCAGCACCTTCTTGTGGTCCTTGATCAGATCCATGATTTCGTCGAACGGTTTGCGCTTGGCTACGATCATGTTGCCTCCTGTGGCAATAACGCTTAACGGCTGGGTAACTGGAAAAAGGTTTTCAGCGTCCCGGGTTCCGACCTGCCAGCTTCCCAGCCATGAATGGCTATTTCTTGACCTCTGCCTTCTTCTTCAGCGGATTGGGCCCAAGCTTCAGGATGTTCTCCGTCATCTCCTTGGCATAGGCCACAAAGGTAGGCGCCTCGCCGGAAGACAGGTTGTACATCCTCACCCGCTCGGACTCCAGCCCGATCTCCTGCAGCAGGGAGCGCACGTGGTTGACCCGCTCCCGGCAGCGCAGGTTGCCCTCGTTGTAGTGGCACGCTCCCTCGAGACAGCCCACACAGTAGACGCCGTCGGCTCCCTTCTGGATCGCCTTCAGCATGTGGACCACGTCCACCTTCCCGGTGCAGGGCACCAGGACGATTTTCACGTTGGACGGGTAGCTCAGTCGCATCGAACCTGCCAGGTCCGCGGCCGAGTACCCTCAATATTCGCAGCAGAAGGCGATGATGGTGGGTTCGAAGTCGGGCATCAGGCCACCTCCTCATTCAGCAGCGCTTCAATCTTGCACACGATCTGCTCGTCCTCGTAGAAACTAAGGTTGATGGTCTGCCGCGGGCAGACCGCCGTACACACCCCGCAGCCGTGGCACAGCGCCTCGTTGATCTCGACCACCTTGGTCGTGTCGTTGAACTGCGGCACGCCGAAGGGGCAGGTGCGCACGCAGGTCAGGCACTTGACGCAGTGATCGGGGTCGACCTTGGCCGTGATGGCGGACAGCTTGATCGAATCTTTGGACAGCAGCGTCGAGGCGCGGGACGCCGCCGCCTGGGCCTGGGCGATGGTCTCGGAGATCAGCTTGGGGCCGTGAGCCGTGCCGCAGAGATAGACGCCCTCGCTCGGCATGTCCACCGGCCGCAGTTTCACGTGGGCCTCGATGAAGAAGCCCTCCGGGTTGCGGTTGAACTTCATCAGCCCGCTGACATCGGCCGTGTCCGCCGCAGTCACGCCGGCGCTCAGCACCAGCCGGTCCGCCAGGATCTCGATCTCCCGCTGCAGCACATGGTCTTTGACCCGCACGGCGACTCCGTCCCCGCTGGCGGACGCCTGGGGCGCCGCCTCGGGCTCGAAACGGATGAAGATGACGCCCTGCTTGCGCGCCTCGGTGTAGTAATCCTCCAGTTGCCCGTAGGTGCGGATGTCCCGGAAGAGGACGTAGACTTGGGCATCGGGGTTCTTCTTTTTGAGCAAAAGGGCGTTCTTGACTGCGTTCTGGCAGCAGATCCGTGAACAGTTCACGTTCTTTTCATTGCGCGAGCCGACGCACTGGATCATGACGACGCTCTGCAGATCGCTCGCGCCGTTTTTATCCAGCAGGTCGCCGAACTCCACCTGCGTCAGGACACGGGGGTCCTGCCCGTAGAGGTACTCCGTGGGCCGGTACTCGGTGGCCCCCGTGGCGACGATGATGGCGCCGTGCTCGATTTTCTCGGACCGCCCATCCCCCCCCAAGGCGACCGTGGTGAGGAAGTTGCCCTTGAATCCTTCGAACGCCGTGATCCTGGCCCCTGTCAGGACCCGGATCTTCGGGTGCCCGCTCACCTCGGCGGTGACCTGTTTCAGGTAGGACTGGATGTCAGCACCCTCGATGGTGTGGTGCAGCCGCCGGGCGAAGCCTCCCAGCTCGGGGTCCTTTTCGACGATCACCACCGGGAAGCCCTGCCGGGCCAGTCCCAGCGCGGCGTTCATGCCGGCGATGCCCCCGCCGATGACCAGAGCCTGCTTGTTGATGGATACAGTCTTGCTTTTCAGCATCTTCAGCGTGGCGGCGCGGGCCGCGGACATCCGTACCAGGTCCTTGGCCTTGCGCGTGGCCGCCTCGTGGTCGTTGGCGTGCACCCAGGAATCCTGGTTGCGGATGTTCGCCATCTCGAACAGGTAAGGGTTTAGGCCGCAGGCCTCCAGCGTTTCCATGAACATGGGCGCGTGGGTCTTGGGGCTGCAGGAGGCCACCACCACGCGGTTGAGCTTGAGCTCCTTGATTTTTTCTTTTATCTTCTCTTGAGTGTCCTGGCTGCAGGTGAAAAGGTTTTCGTCTGCGTATACCACGTGGGGCAGCTTCTCGGCGTAGGCCCGCACGCCGGGCACGTCGACCACCCCGCCGATGTTGATGCCGCAGTTGCAGACGAAGACCCCGACCCGCGGCTCCTCCTCGGAGATATCCAGCTCCTCGGGCAGCTGGATCTTGGTGATATCCCGACCGCGGGCCTCGGCCAGCTCGGAGGCGGCCATGACGGCCGCCGCGCTCGCTTCGGTGACGGAGCTGGGGATGTCTTTCGGCCCCTGGAACACGCCGCAGGCATAAACCCCCGGCCGCGAGGTTTCCACCGGCGTGAACGGGCGGCTTTCGGCAAACCGGGATTTGTTCAGGTCCACCCCGATCCGCTTGGCTAGATCGACGGTGTCCTTGGAGATCTGCAGCCCCACGGACAGCACGACCATGTCATACTCTTCGATGTTCAGGCCGCCGGCTTCGTCCACGTAGCGCAGCGACAGGTTGCCGGTCTCGGGCAGGACGTCCACCGAATGCACCCGGGAGCGCACGAAGCGGATCCCATCGGCAATGGCGCGGTTGTAGTATTTCTCATAGTCTTTGCCGAAGCTGCGGATGTCCATGTTGAAGATGGTGCACGCCAGCTCGCCGTGGGCATGCTCCTTGGCGATCATGGCATCCTTCATGGCGTACATGCAGCACACCGAAGAGCAGTAGCTGTTGCCGCACTGGTTGTTGTCGCGCGAGCCGATGCACTGCAGCCAGGCGATCCGCTTGGGCTCGGTTTCATCCGCGAGCCGCTTGAGGTGGCCCATGGTGGGGCCCGTGGCGCTCAGGATGCGCTCGAACTCGAGGCTCGTCAGGACGTTCGGGCTCGTCTTGTAGTGATAGACGTTCTCCAGGTGCGCGGGGTCGTAAGGGTCGGAGCCCGGGCACAGGATCACCGAGCCGACCGGGATCTCGATGGTTTCGGCCACCTGGGCGTGGTCCACCGCCTTGGCAAGGCAGGCCTTCACGCACTGGTAGCACTCCGAGCAGATCCCGCAGCGCAGGCAGCGCTGGGCCTCGGTGCGCGCCTCGGTCTCGTCGTAGCCGAAGGAGACCTCCAGAAAGTTGCATTCGCGCGCCTCCGGGTCGAGACAGCGCACCGTCACCCGGGCGTGCTTGGGCTCGCCGGCCGTCTCCGGCTTGACGTGCTCCCACTCCTTCTCGCGTCCCTCCCGCAGGTCCAGCCCGTTGATGTAGCGGTGGATGCTCTCGGCGGCCTCTTTGCCGCTCGCCACCGCTTCCACCACGGACTTGGGCCCGTAGTAGGCATCCCCGCCGGCAAAAACCCCCTCGATGTTGGTCTGCAGCGTGATCGGGTCGGCCTGCAGACCCCCCGGCCGGGTGAAGGCGATGCCCTGACCATCTAGATGCGTGCGGTCGGTGCTCTGGCCGATGGCGATGATCACCGTGTCGGCGAACATCGGGGTGCAGACGCTCTCGTCGTACTGCGGGTTGAAGCGCTTGTTTTCGTCGAAGACCGCCGTGCAGGTCTTGAACTCGAGCCCCGACACGCGCTTGCTCTTGTCGATGAAAAAAGACTTGGGCCCGAAGCTGTTGACGATCGTGATGTCGCTCTCGAGGGCTTCCTGGATCTCGTGCGCCCAGGCCGGCATCTCCTCGCGCTTCTCGAGACAGACCATGGTGACGTTCTTGGCTCCCAGGCGCTTGGCGGTGAGCGCCACGTCCACGGCCACGTTGCCGCCGCCCACCACCAGCACGTCCTGGCCGATTTCGACCTTCTTGCCGAGGGCGGCATCCCTCAGGAATTCAACCCCCTGCAGCACGCCCGCGACATCCTCGTTTTCAACCCCGAGACGCCGGCCGCCGTGCAGACCGATAGCCAGGAAGACCGCCCTGAAGCCGTCTTTCTTGAGGCTGTCTAGAGTGACGTCCTTGCCGAAGGTGACTTCGGTCTTGATCGTGACGCCCATGCGCCGGATGACCTCGATCTCGAGATTCAAAATGTCCCGCGGCAGGCGATAGGCGGGAATACCCACGGCCATCATGCCGCCGGCCACCGGCAGCTTCTCGAAAATGGTCACCTGGTAGCCGCGCTGGGCCAGGTAATAGGCCGCCGTCAGGCCGGCCGGCCCCGAGCCAATCACGGCCACCTTCTCGGTGCGCTTCTCCGTCACCGCGGGCACCGCCGGCTCGCCCTGGGTGCGCTCGTAGTCGGACAGGAAGCGATGCAGTTCGCGAATGGCGAGGGGCTGGTCCACGTCGTTGCGGGTGCACATCTTCTCGCAGGGATGGTGGCAGACGCGTCCGCAGACGCCGGGGAAGGGGTGGTCCTCCCGGAAGAGGTCGATGGCCTCCTTGTACTTGCCCGCGTTGATCAGGGCGATGTAGCCCTGGATGCTGACGTGTGCCGGGCAGGTGGCCTTGCAGGGCGCCGTGCCGCGCTTGTTGATGCCATACGCCCCCGGCATGGCCTGGGCGTACTGCTTGAAGATGGCTTTGCGCTGGGAGAGCCCCTCGTCGTAGTCGTTGGCGGTCTCAATGGGGCAGACCTTGGTGCACTCGCCGCAGCTCGTGCATTTGGCGAGGTCAACGTAGCGGGGGCTTTTGCGGACGACCGCGGTGAAGTTCCCGGGCTCGCCCTTCAGTTCGACGAGTTCCGAATTGGTGAGCAGATCGATGTTGATGTGCCGGCCGACCTCGACCAGCTTGGGCGAGATCACTCACATGGCGCAGTCGTTGGTGGGAAAGGTCTTGTCCAGCTGGGCCATCATCCCGCCCACGGCGGGCAGCTTCTCCACCAGGTAGACTTTGAAGTCCGAGTTGGCCAGGTCGAGAGACGCCTGCATGCCGGCGATCCCGGCACCGATGACCATCACCGATCCGCTTTTAGAGCTTTTTGCTGATCCCATAGATTCTCCTCAAAATGGGCAAACACCTCCGTGCCTGCCTGCGTTCAATTCCGTTGGCAGTGCTTCGCACCTGCGGCACGAGCGACGCTGAAATCCGAAGTCCAAAACCGGTTTGATGCGGGAAGAGAAAAGTGTCCGTGATGTCTCGAGAGCGTGTGGCGGCAAGGTTCTGAAGGCCTAAAATCAATCCCGTCATCCTGATGTTGAATTTTAAACCAGATACCACAGGGTGGCAACAGCATTAAGGTTGCGATTATGCCTCCAAACCGGCAAGGTGTCAAGGAAATTTGGCCAAAGAAAACTCAAGAATTTCCGAACGGTTTCATTTGACTGCATATGCCTTGAGCTTACGCCGCAGCGTGTTCAACCCCACCCCCAGGGTGCGGGCTGTGCGCACTTTGTTGCAGCCCATCCGTTCATACACATTCAGTATGTGTTGTTTTTCGACATCGGCCAGCGGCAGGGTGGCGATGTCATAATGCGGCCGCTTGTCGCCGGAATTGGCTTTCCGATGCCGCAGGTGCTCCGGCAGGCATTCAAGCGAAATCGTCCGCCCCTGTGACAGGTTGACGGCCGACTGGATGATCGATTTGAGCTCGCGCACGTTGCCGGGAAACGCATAGCCCGTCAAGGCTTCAAGGGCGCTGTCGTCCAGTTCCAGGCTTCCCCCGGGGGGAGTCAACTCGTTCAGGAAATGCTCGATCAGCAGGGGGATGTCTTCGCCGCGTTCTTTCAGTGGCGGCAGATGGAGCCAGCTGCCGCGGATGCGGTAGTAGAGGTCGCGACGAAAACGGTTGCCGCCGACCATCTGATCCAAGTCTTCGTTGGTGGCCGCCACGAAGCGCACGTCGGCCCGCTGGGGCGCAGAGCTTCCGACCGGCGTGAACTCCCCATCCTGCAACACGCGCAAGAGCTTGCCCTGCATCGCCAACGGCAGGTTGCCGATCTCATCCAAAAAAAGCGTCCCGTGGTCGCAGTGCCTGATATGCCCCGGACGCTCCTTTTCAGCCCCGGTGAAGGCGCCTTTGGTATGTCCGAAGAATTCGGCCTCGAACAACTCACCCGTCAGGGCCGCCATGTTGACCGGCAGAAACGGCTGCCGGCTGCGGGGGCTGGCAAGGTGGATGGCCTTGGCCAACAACTCTTTTCCGGTGCCGCTTTCGCCGGTGATCAAGATGGGCACATCACTGGCCGCATGCAATTCGGCTTCTTTGAGCACCCGCAAGACCGGCGTGCAGCGCGTGACGAACCCCTGGAAGGCACTCGGGTGTTCGAACACCGGCGGTCGCCGACTCCGCTCGACGTGCAGAATGTCAAGCAGGCGCTTGCGCTCCAGGGCCCGCTTCACCGCAAACATCAGGTCGTCCTCGGAGACCGGTTTGACGAGGTAGTCGTAGGCCCCCTGGCGCAGGCACTGGACCGCCGTACGCGCATCGTTGACGGCGGTGACCATGATGCACTCGGTGCCCGGGCTGTGCTTTTTGATCGTTTCGAGAAGCCCTTGGCCGTCCAGCTCCGGCATGCCGACATCGATCAGGGCAAGATCGAAGGCTTCCTCGGCTTCGAAGAGCGCTGCAGCGCCGATGGAGTCGTCCAAAGCTTCGACCGATATGAACCCGGCGGTCTGCAGTCGGTTTCTAACCAGATCCAGGTAGTCGCGATCGTCGTCAATGATGATGATACGGGGTCGCATGGCAGATGACCGTTGAATGAGAGCACAACTTCAGGTTTGGACCGGGCCATTCCGGCGCAGGCCGGTTTGGCCTATACACACAACCAATCAATATTGCATGTGATTCTTAAAGAATGGGCCATATTGGCATACTTGCGGGATAATTTCAAGTCTTTTGAATGAGATCGGAACCGTTGCCGTTTTTCTATCAACTATACGAAATTATTTTAAATTTAGAACTCAATTCGCACTCCTCCCTGTTGCGGCACGGGGATTGCTGAAAGATCTATCAACAACAGGCATCGTTGCACGCTTCTCTGCTCTTCCTTGTTCACAACCAGATCCATCACCTCTAATCGGGAGGAGGGTCCTGCCATGACGCTGGAGCAGAAATTCGACTCGGGCGCATTCGTCACCCTGGCCGAGATGGAGCCCCCCAAGGGCGTAGACGTCGCCGAGATGATCGGTTACGCCAAGCGGGTCAAGGACCGGGTGACCGCCTTCCTCATCCCGGAGATGAACCAAGCCGTCATGCGCATGAGCGCCTTGGGGGGCGCGATGGTCCTCCAGAGTCAAGGCATGGAAACCATCATGCAGATCTGCTGCCGCGACCGCAACCGCCTGGCCCTTCAAGGGGACCTGCTGGCGGCCGGTGCCTGCGGGGTCCGGAACATCGTCGTCGTTGGCGGCGAGGACCCGAGCTACGGCGACCACCACCAGGCCCGGGCCGTCCACGACATCACCCCCATCGATCTGCTCAAGGCCATCCAGAGCCTCCAGGGCGGCCGTGACATGGCGGGCGTCGACCTGAACGGGGCGCCTGCGTTCGTTGTGGGCTCGACGACCCACGCGGGCGCCAAGGGAAGGTCGGCCGAACTGGAAGCGGAAGACTTGACCCAGCGTGCAGCGGCGGGCGCCCGGTTCTTCATCACCCCGCCCATTTTCGACCTGGAGTTGATCAAACCCTTCCTGCGCAGGGTCGACCGGCAACGCACGATCATCATTCCCACCGTGCTGCTGCTGAAATCCCTGGGCATGGCCCGCTACATCGAACGCAACATGCCGCACATTTTATTACCGCCGGAGATCATCGACCGCATCCAACGCGCGCCCGACAAGGTGCGGGAGTGCGTGCGCATCGCCGTCGACCTCGCGTCCCGGATCAAGGCCGAGGGGTTCCGGGGAGTCATGCTTTCCACGCTGGGGTGGGAGCACAAGCTGCCGGATATCGTCGAAGCCGTTTGACGGGTCGGCCCGTTGGACGGTCTGCCGGCCGGCATCGAGGCTATTGGTTAGCCCGCAACGCTTTCGAAGCAACCAAGGGGGAAGGATGGAACCGATACTGTCTGATGAGAAAACCTCGGGCGCGACCGCAACCGGCTCCTCACCGGTCGGCGCGGTCATGGTGGTCGGCGGCGGCATCGCCGGCATTCAGTCTGCTCTGGACCTGGCCAATTCGGGCTACTACGTCTACCTGGTCGAGAAGTCCTCCGCGATCGGCGGGTTGATGTCCCAGCTCGACAAGACCTTCCCCACCAACGACTGCGCCATGTGAATCATCTCGCCCAAGCTGGTCGAGGTCGGCCGGCACCGCAACGTCGAGATCATTACCGGGGCAGAGGTCCTCTCGCTGGACGGAGGCCCCGGTCGGTTCACGGCGAAAGTCCATCAGAGCCCGCGTTTCATCGACATCAGCAAATGCACGAGCTGCGGGGAGTGCGCCAAGGTCTGCCCCGTACCGCTGCCGAACGAATACGACGAGGGATTGTCCGTCAAACGCGCGGCTTTCAAGCAATACGCTCAGGCCATCCCGGGCGCCTTCGCCATCCACAAGGCCGACAAGGCGCCCTGCCGGCTGGCGTGCCCGGCCGGGCTGAACGTGCAGGGCTACGTTCAGATGGTCAAGGAGGGCAAGTACCACGAGGCCCTCGAGATCATCATGGAGGACCTGCCGCTGCCCGGTGTTCTGGGACGGATCTGCCCGCATGGGTGCGAGGACGCCTGCAGGCGGGCCGAAAAGGACGCAGCGGTTGCCATCCGCGATCTGAAACGGCTGGCCGCCGACCGGGTGGACCCGCGTGAACTCACCATCCCCTGCGCGCCGCCGCGCGCCGAAACGGTGGCGATCGTCGGCTCGGGGCCGGCGGGCCTGTCCTGCGCCTACCACCTGGCGCGCAAGGGCATCCGCTCCACCATCTTCGAGGCGCTGCCGGCGGCCGGCGGAATGCTGCGCGTCGGAATCCCCTCCCACCGCCTGCCGCGGGAGGTGCTCGACCGCGAGATCGAAGTCATCACCAACCTCGGGGTCGAGATCAAAACCGACACCGCCCTGGGCCGGGACATCACCATGGACGGTCTCTTCGCCGAGGGCTTCAAGGCGGTCTACCTGGCGCTGGGGGCCCACAAGGGGATCGAGCTCGGGGTCCCGGGCGAACGCGCCGACGGGGTGCGCCAGGGGGTGGACTTCCTGCGCGAGGTCAACCTCACGGGCATGACCTGGGTCGGCCGGCGGGTCGCCATCATCGGCGGGGG
>Ga0210088_1000040_pt1 | contig 29655 bp, 24 predicted proteins | sample RushMan_CattailN_6_FD_185557 | JGI IMG/M metagenome (GOLD analysis project Ga0210088, IMG submission 185557) | Wetland microbial communities from San Francisco Bay, California, USA, that impact long-term carbon sequestration -... | ecosystem: Environmental > Aquatic > Marine > Wetlands ... | reverse complement strand
CAGAATCTTGGTAGCGTATGCTTGCTGGTCCACATAGAACCATATATAAAAATGGCATGTTAATTGCTTACATAAATCAGCCAACAGTGCAAAACTCGTTCTTTGACCATTAAGAAAAGCTTGAAAAAGGCAAACTATCCGAAAGGATAGGACGCAAAGCCACTGGCCTAAGTCTCGATAGATCGGGATATGGTCGCAGGGTTGCCGGGCTGATGCAGCACCTCCAAAGGCTGGATCTGGCACGGCCAATGATGGAGGTGTTAAAATGTCGTGCGATTATTTCTCGAAAAGTTACCCGAAAGATCAAACAAATTCCTTTACGTTTGTAGTTTTTTTTATCCTCTTACTGTTAACCTTTAGCTTTGTAATTTTTAATTGTGCCTACGCAGGCCAGGTGACCCTTGCCTGGGATCCGAATAATGACGAAAATGTCGCCGGTTACAAACTTTATTACGGAAACTCTAGCGAAATCTATCAGTACAGCGTGGATGTCGGTAATGTTACCACTTATTCCATCACTAATTTGCCGGACGATGAAAGATATTATTTTGCCGCAACGGCATATGATTTTTCCAACAATGAAAGTAAATTTTCGGAAGAAGTATCGTACGTAGTAAATAACCAGCCCCCGGTAGCGGATGCCGGACCCAATCAGACATTGCATGCCGGAGATGAGGTTTGGCTGAGCGCAGCCAATTCCAGTGACCCTGAAGGTGGAATGCTTTCGTATCAGTGGAATCAGACTGGGGGAATTCCCGTTGGCCTCTTCGATACCCAAGCAACGGATGTTGTTTTCATTGCTCCGAATGTCGAACCGGAAGGCGAGTCTCTGACCTTCGCTTTGCAGGTGACTGATGAGTGGGGAGCGAAATCGCAAGCCAGCTGCACAGTCACTATCGTTTCGGCGAATCTTCCTCCTATTGCAGATGCCGGGCTACAACAAAATGTTCGGGAATCGGAAATAGTTCATCTAAACGGTTCGGACTCGAAAGATCTCGATGATGGAGTTGATTCCTACATGTGGACCCAGTTGTCGGGTCCTGCTGTCACCCTGATAGACCCAGATTTGGCTGATCCGATATTTGTGGCCCCTGACGTGGGCCCGGATGGAGCCGCGCTGACTTTCCGGCTTACGGTAAAAGACATGAGCGGCCTGGAGTCCAGTGATACATGCCTTGTGAATGTGACCTGGATCAACGCATCCCCTGTTGCTGATGCCGGTCCCGATCAGCAAGTCAACGCCGGCAATACTGCAGTATTGGATGGTTCTGCTTCGACCGACCCGGACGACGGAATCGCATCCTACCAATGGCATCAGACGAACGGCCCACCCGTAACCTTGAGTCGCCCTGATACCGCCAAGCCGTCGTTTAAGGCTCCATCGCTCAAATCCTTGGTGACTACCTTGTCGTTCGAGCTGACTGTAACGGATACTGGAGGTCTAAGATCTACAAAAAGCTGTAATGTCTATGTTAGAAACCGCGTGTCCAGTTCGAAAAAAACAAGCAAGTGGTATAGATGATAGCCGCCACGGGTTGCCTGAGCCTTAGGCGACCCGTTTTTTTTCTGTCAAAGCGATCCGATAACATCTGTTACCCATCGATTAGGTCCTCAAAATCCTTCAATGCTTTTTCGCCTAATATTCCCATCTTCTTCACATTATCCGAGCTAAACAAAGCAAAGGTGCCGGAGGCTCTCACGCACAGCTTTTTCTCTTCATTGTAAATATAGCCTTCCATGACTGCCTCTCTTTTTCGCTCCATGTTTGCAACCCTGCCTTCCACTCTAAGCTGTTGGCCTACAAAAACAGGTTTTACAAAATCAACGGTCATGGATTTGGTCAGAATGAATTTCCTGAGCAAATGTATAGCCGCCCAGCTCATAATTTCATCCAGGATCGTGGATAATACCCCACCGTGTGCCAGATTGCTCCAGCCGCTGAGATGCCGCGGTACCGTCAACCAGGAATAAACGGTTTTTTGGTCGGTATAAAATTTCATCTGGAGTCCACACTCATTCATTGGACTACAGCCAAAACAATTATGATTTCCTCGGTTGGGTATCACCGTATAGTTGCCCTCTGAATGCATCTGAACTTTTCACTCCTCTCGGGTTCATCTTTGTTATTCATTCCAATCTACATGAGATGCAAATCTTGCCGAAGCGCTTTCCAGACCTTGAGAATAGCCACCTCTACTTTACGGCCATCCCGAAAATATGCGGAGTAACGGGAATCAAAGGTGACTTGAGTGTAAAACAATCCATCTCCAATTTTGTGAATCCGGCTCCTGTCAAAATGGTGTGAGTGTTTCGATTCAAATTGCAGCCCTCAAAAAGCCATCGCCAGGGCCTGTGAATAAAATTTTGAAGAGATCGCAATTTAGAACCTTGCGGAGCCGCGACATGTTCCAGAAAAATGTAGCGACCACCCGGCATCAAAATTCTATGGACTTCCGAAACCACTCGAGAGGGATTGTCCACCGAGCAAAGGACCAATGTGCCAACGACTGAGCCGACACTCGATGTACCTAAATCCATCTCTTCTCCCCTTATGCCCCTGATATCCAGATCTAATCCAAACCGTTCTGCTCGAGCCTTTAGGTAGGGATGCATCTGCGAGTTCGGTTCGATAGCAACGACGCTGGTTCCAGGACAAAAGTAACGAAAATTCGCTCCTGCACCCGGACCTATTTCTACTATTTTTTCAGACAAATTGGCAAAGATGGATCGTTTTCTAGGGCCATAGACGTTGTCCATGTATTTTTCAACAAGATTTAAAAAATAGGCGTTTAAGCTGCTACGAAGGTTTTTGTGTTGATGCACGCGGGAATCTCTCCCTCAAGGTTATGCATTTGTTGTCATGGTTGGGCGCAATTTTGATCTCTATGAGTTGCCTGCTCACATGTCCCTGCTAGTCATTGGAATCATTTAAGAAATCAGCATTTTTTTCCGAAAAGGATGGGTTGATGCTCATGTCGAAGCCTGTTTCAAATCCCTTTTGAGCGGTCAGCCCGGGAAGAATCTGAAAATCCCAATAATAACCCACTGCCTGGTTACTCTGTTTTGCGGGTCCAGTTGCTGTGCGGTGAAAAAACCACTTTTTGTTCGTCGTCTTGTTCAAAAAAATGCATTCGAGTCAAGTCGAGCAGCAAATTCAAGTTAATGCCGGCCTTGGCTTTTGCATACCTTATATCGGTTGTCAAAATAGTTAAATCCTGATTTTCCAGCCCGACCTGCAGAAGTAGCTCTCTTCCCAAGGGCTCGACAGAGAGCAATTGGCATTTAAGATCATGTTGCTCGCTCCGATCATGAACAGCGATATCTTCCGGTCTAATGCCTAGCAGATATCGTTTCGGTGCCAATCGTCGTGGCGTATTGAATCCATCCACTTTGATCTTTTGCCTGCCGATGCTAATCCAGCATGAATCGTTCTCTTTAAAAAGATCAACTTTCAGTAGATTCATGGGAGGTGAGCCGATAAACTTTGCTACAAAGGCGTTGGCGGGCTTGTTGTAAAGTTCTTCCGGTGACCCCACCTGCACTATGTCGCCATCGCTCAAAAGAGCTATTCTATTACCCAAACTCATGGCCTCTACCTGATCGTGGGTGACATAGACTGTCGTTATTTCAAGCTGTCGTTGAAGGGCCTTTAGTTCCATACGGGTGGCGGTCCGCAACTGCGCATCCAGGTTTGATAGGGGTTCGTCCAGCAGGAAAATACTCGGTTGTCTTACAATGGCACGCCCGATGGCTACTCTTTGCCTTTGGCCTCCACTCAGCTCTCCGGGTTTTGCTCTGAGCAGATGCGATATCCCAAGCATCGAGGAAACCCGACTAACCGATTCTTGTATGCTCGCTTTCCCTTCTCTAGCAACCTTCAAAGGAAAAGCAATATTTTCGAATATGCTCATGTGTGGATAGAGGGCATAGCTTTGGAATACCATCGCAACATTTCTTTGCTTCGGTGTCAAAAAGACTTTCTTATCATTGGAAGCGGCAAGTTTTTCGCCAAACCAAATCTCCCCGTCGGTCGGTTTCTCTAATCCTGCTATTAAATTCAAAACGGTGGACTTGCCGCAGCCGCTCGGACCCAACAGTACGAAGAATTCACTCTCCGTGGTCTCAAGATCGATGTCTCGCACGGCAAGTACGCTGCCGCGTGCGCTTACAAACTTCTTGGACAGGCGAACCAGACGTAATTTCAACCTTTCAATGCTCCTCGAGTCAGGCCTTGAATGATGCGTCGTTGAAAAATAAGTGTCAGTATAACCAACGGTAAAGTACTCAATGTGGCAGCCGCCATGATGTTTCCCCACGGAGTTTGACCGTGCAGACCCTGGAAAAGCGCAATGCCGACCGGAATCGTGCGGGCATGGTAGTCGGTGGTCAGCATTAGAGCAAACATGAACTCATTGAAAGCAAATATGAAGGCCAGCAAGGTGGTAGAAAAAATACCCGGAGCTGCCACTGGCAGTATAATCCTGCGCAAAATCTGCCACCGAGAGCAGCCGTCAATCAGTCCAGCCTTATCTAGATCTTGAGGAATCTGGTTAAAGTAGCTCACCAAGATCCACAAAGACAACGGCAAGGTCCAGGCTATATATGGCAGGATCAAGGCTGAGTATGTGTTCACCCAGCCAACTTCGGTCATGACTTTAAACAGATAACTTATCAGACTGATCTGTGGGAACATCGAAACCGCCAAAACAAAAAACAGTATGAATAATTTGCCGGGGATTTTCAGCCGGGTTAGGGAGTAGGCGGCGAGGCAGGCGATCAATATAGTGAAAACAGCACTTACTGCCGAAACGATCAAACTATTTCGTAGGTAATCCAAGAAGTGAAGAGAAGGCGTTGTCAAGATTGCATGGTAGTTGTTCAGGGTAAGCGATAGCTTGCTGGCCGCCGAGAGAAAATAAGGATTCGAACTCAGACTGGTGGCAATCATATAAAAAAAGGGAGCCAGAGAGAAAATCAGCATGAACAATGAGCCGGCGACGATGAGTAGCCGTTTGATTTGTTGTTCCGTCATCTTAATTCCTCACCAAAACGGCCGATTTTCACGTAAGTGATGGATAAAATGAAGGCAATGAAAAAGAGAACCACTGAAACTGCAGAGCCATAACCAAAATCACCAATTAGAAAATAATTATAGCCATACAGTGAAAGTGAGGTGGTTGCGCCGCCGGGACCCCCATGGGTCAGTACATAAACGATATCAAAAATGCGCAGTGCATCGACAGTTCTAAAGATCAAGGCGACGATGAGTGCGGGCCTTATCAAAGGAAGAGAGATCTTGCTAAATCGCTGGAACAAATTGGCGCCATCCACCTGAGCTTGCCGGTACAATTCTTCGGGTATTGCCGAAAGACCGGCCAGAATAATGATGGCCACAAACGGTGTGGTTTTCCATGCATCAGCTATCACCAGCGAAGTGAAAGCGCCCAGCTCACTTCCAAGCCAATTTATCGGGCTTGTTGAGTTCCCGAGTTTGGTCCAGAAGAAGTTGGCGAGCCCATGGTTGTAATTGTATATAAGTTCCCAAGTGCGTGCCGATATGGCCGCCGGTATCGCCCAGGGAATGAGCACGCAGGCGCGCAATAGACCTCTTACAGCTGTGTTTTCGTTCAGCAACAGGGCAAAAATCAGTCCTAAAATAATTTCCAAGGGCACCGAGACCAGAACGAAAAGCAATGTGAATCCAAGAGACTGCCAGAATCCCGGATTGTTAATCATCCAGAGATAATTGCCGAGGCCAGTGAATCTGGTTTTGAGGAAAGTGACGTCCAGATACATGCTGTCGACTATGGTGCCTAGAACAGGCACCAGGATAAAAGCGACTATGAAGATAGTTAGCGGAAGCAAGAATGGAGCGGCCTCTCGCAATTCTTTAAGACTGTAGCCTTTCATACAATACCTTTTAGATTACTTTGCTTGGTAGCGGTTGACGATTTCTTGTGCCTCCTTTTGGGCAGATGCAAGGGCGGTTTCAGCCCCCAGTTTGTCTGCCAGCACCGCATTCAAGTAACGCTGCAAAACATCAGAAAGTTGCGTGTAATATGGCACAGTGGGCCTCGGGCGGGCATTTTGAAACACTTCCTTTAGTCGCTCGAGATGCGGCATATTTTTCAGAACCTCAGGGTCGCTGTAAATATCCCTTCTGGCAGGATTCCAGCCCAGCTTCAACGCCAGTTGTTTCTGAGTGGCAGAGGATGTTAGGAAGTCAACCATTTTCCACGCGAGACTCTTTTGATCTGAAAATCTGGAGATTCCCACATGCCATCCCCCCAAGGTCGATACGCTTTGCCCGCCTGGGAAGTGGGGTAATGGCGCAATCGCCGTCTTTCCTCTCACTTTGGAATCCGCGGCCTGATGAAGGGGCCATGCGTAAGGCCAGTTTCTTTCAAAAAGAGCGTTGCCCTGCTGAAATGTCTGTCGAACTTGTTCTTCTCGCATTTCGGTGTAGGTGCTGGGGGGCGATATCTTGTACGTGTAGATCAAATCACGCATGAAACGAAGAGCCTCCGCGTTTGCGCGAGTATTCAAAAGAATTTTTCCGTCTTTGAGAAAAATCCCCCCTCCGTTCGAGCCCGCAAACTCTAAAAAATTGCATATTAGCCCTTCATACTGGGCCCCCTGCCAGACAAATCCGTAGAAATCCGGCCGGATTTTCCTCATTTTGCTTTGAACTTTTAGAGAGTACTCGACCAATTGCTCCCAGGTTTGAGGTGCATTGAAAATTCCTTGCTTTCCAAGCAGATCTTCTCGGTAGTAAAGCAACCCTCCGTCGACATAAACCGGTAGGGCAATCAACTGTTTTTGATACCTGTCTACGAGGTTCAAGATATTTGGAAAGAATACGTCAAGATTCAGATGATCTTTTCTGACGTACTCATCAAGAGGCGCGAGCCACCCTGAAGCTGCAAACTGTGCGATCCACACAACATCCATAAGGAACACATCGGGGTTTTTCTTTCTGGCCTCAAGCGCTATCACCAATCCCTGCCGCCTTTGATTGGTGCCGGTTGGTTGCCTCAAAAGATTGACCTTGATATTTGTTTGGGCTTCGAATTGCTCTACAAGAGATTCCCAGAAGTCCAACTCTGATGGGGTTCCTCCAACCGATAGAGTGATGCCTTTTTCCTGGCTCATGCAACCGGCAGTCAATATTGCACCAACAAGGCAGCAAGCCGTCAGAACAGTCTTCATCTTGTTGAATCCCCATCGTCGTTAATTACATCTCTTTTCGATGCACTTTCCGAATTTGAAATTGTTTTTCGCCAAATAGAGTGGGCCAAGGGCAGTCGAGCGAGTAGTATGACGATATAAGGGAAGTTGGATTGCAGCACAAGTTTTCCGAGAGTGATGGGACCGGCCCAGTTGATGGCTGAATCATAAGCCATACCCGCGGTTCCTACCAAAACTGTCAGCCATGCAAAGGCATAAGCCCACCTGACAGTTTTGGTGCTGGCCAGCAGAAAAGGAATTAAGAGTGCGTTTGCCAAATCGAATCCGATGGGAGTCCAATAGTATGGGCTTGACTGGGGTGGATGGAGGCCATAGTGCAGAGTCAGACCACCGACCGAGAGCAAAGAATATGCTAAAAGGTCACCTCTGAATTCTGGGCGTAAAGCCGGGAACGAGATTTCTGGAATTGGAATATGTTTAAAGAGTTGTCCAAAAATCCAAGGGACTGCACTGCTGGCGAGAACGAGAGTCCACCCCCTAAATCCCGGATGGACTAACTTGAGCACTTTTGCCAGTGTCGGCACATAAACGGCCACCAAGAGAAGTGCGCTGCAGAGCAGGATGGCTCCCCACACAAAGGGATTCAGAACCACACTGTTACTGATGAAATTTGACCCATGCTCCCTCATGTTGAAAACATGCCACAACCTGGCAAAAGCAAGGCTCAAAAATGAAATGGTCACTGCCTGTTGCCCATTCATTCTGAGCCATGTAAAGGCAAGCACGAAAGCCCCCAGCACCGATGCTGCAATCAACACACTGTATGCTGAGATGGCCACCCAGTGACCGTAGGTTAGAACAGGCTCTCCTGGGTCTCTGGGTTTTCTCTGCATAACTTCTCGTTCACCCCTGCCCACGCCCAGAGCAAGAGCTGGAAACACATCGCTGAGCATGTTGAGATAAAGAATTTGAAGAGGAAGGAGCGGTAGAGGCGAGTTTGCCAAGAGCGCTATCGATACGATCATTACTTCGCTGACATTTCCGGAGAGGAGATAAATCACAAATTTTCTGATGTTGCCGAAAATAACTCGACCCCATTCCACGGCGGCTACAATCGAGGAGAAGGTATCATCTCGGAGGATCATGTCGGCCGCCTCGCGGGCAACCTGAGTCCCACGTTTCCCCATGGCAACGCCTATGTCTGCTTTTTTTAAAGCCGGCGCATCATTAACACCGTCACCAGTCATAGCGACGATGGAATTGTTGTTCTGATGCAGTTTGATGATATCAAGTTTCTGTTTTGGGTTGACCCTGGCAAAAATAGGAATGCTTAAAAGTTGCTGCCGCTCGTCATCTGAAAGTTCATCAGGGTCTCTCAGTTCTTGACCCACCACAACTTCGGCCTCATTTTCCTTCACCAATCCGACAGCGACTCCAACTTTTTTTGCGGTAATGGGTTGATCTCCAGTTACCATGATCACCCGCACGCCGGCATTTTGGCAGGAAGCAATCGATTTTTGCACCTCTTTGCGAGGAGGATCCCACAAACCGATAAGGCCGACAAAAATCAAGTCTTCATAGGGGTCAGAATCGACAGAATCGACCGTTTTGGTTGCCAAGGCGAGAATTCGGAGACCTTCCTCGGCCAATGTTCTATTGCGTCTTTCCCACTCCTTTTTATCTCCATCTTTGAATACTAAGGTATCTTTTTCGCCGCGGATTCGGGTGCAAGCGTGCAACACCGCTTCCGGTGCCCCCTTAACGGCCACCAGGTAACGGCCATTTTGTTTGGCATAATGGAAAGTAGCCATCATCATGACTTCTGAGTTAAATGCCACCTCCCTCTCTTCAGGCCAATTTTCCAACAATTGTTCCCGTACCAGCCCGATCTTCGCACCTGCTTCAAGCAGTGCCACCTCCAATGGATCGCCGATCTCGCTGGCGGACTGGTCGTCAGGATTGACCTGGTAGTTTGCGTTGTTGCAGAGTGCTCCAATTTTGAGGATTTCTTCAAGCTTATTTCTGGTATCGCCCCCGATCGCTTTTCCATCTTTTTTGAATTCCTTTGCTCTTTCATCAAAACTGACATCGCCCACGTTCGGCAAACTCACGTGGGCGGCAGTCATCCGGTTCTCGGTGAGAGTGCCGGTCTTGTCGGTACATATGACATTCGTTGCGCCAAGGGTTTCGACAGCGGAGAGTCGATTTATTAGAGCGTTGCGTTGTGCCATATGCCACATTCCCCTCGCCAGTGCGATGGTGGCCACGATCGGCAAGCCTTCGGGTATGGCCGCAACAGCGAGGGCTATTGCCATATCAAACATCAGGCGAGGAGAATTGCCTGTCAAAATCCCAATGACTCCTACTCCAGCGGCGATAATAAGGATGATGTAGATCAACTTTCTGCCGAGGCGATCTAGGCGCTTTTCCAGGGGGGTTGTTTCCTCTTGAGCCTCCTCAGCTATGGATGCAATCTGACCAATTTGCGTGCGCACGCCAGTGGCGACGACAACTCCTTCTCCGGACCCTCTGGTAATGGCCGTTCCTTTGAAGAGCATATTGGATCGATCGGCCACGGGCAGGTCGGCTTCGATGACCTGTTGCTGCTTGCTGACCGGAACTGACTCGCCGGTAAGAATGGATTCGTCCGCCTGTAAATTGGATGCCTCAAGCAGGCGAATATCCGCCGGAATGATATCCCCTCCCTCAATCAGTACAATGTCACCCGGTACCAGCTTCTCTGCGGCAATTTCATCAATTTTCCCGTCACGGCGAATTTTGGCGCTCTCTGTGCCAAGTTCTTGAAGTGCCTCCATAGAGCGGACCGCGCGCAGTTCGGTGAAGAAACCAATAGCCGCATTGACCAGAATAGCTATCGATATAGCTGCTCCGTCTACATACTCACGAAGAAAAAAAGAAAGTACTGCGGCGGCAGTCAGAAGAAAAATGATGAGGCTTTCAAACTGATTGACCAGTATTCTGAGTGTACTTTTTTTCTTGGCCCTTTCCAGGCGATTAGGTCCAAATCGCCTCCGGCGCCTATCAATTTCGTCTCGGTTCAAACCTAAATCAGGAAGGACCCTCAACTGTTCGAGGATATCTTTGGCGGATTCGGCCCACGGCCGATCGAGTGAAGATTCTCCGTTCAGAGGAAATGTACTCTTGTTCATATAATTCCGCATCTAACGTGCAACATTCGGATGATGGCAATTTCCACACCACGAGCTTATCGACTCCCACTCGGGAGTTCCCTTTTAAATCTAAAGATAGTTTCGATAGATTTTATTTATCGCGCCCCACGTTTATAAAAAAACCTAAAACACGAAGATCCGGGTTGTCAACATAGCCTCAAGTTGCTCAACAACGCCCTTGATGCGGAAACTACAAAGAAATGTGAATATGGTCGCCATAATTCCATCTCTCAGGGGAGTATTGGAGTCAGAAAAGTTCGGCTGGAGGAGGGTGATTGGTCGCCCGGCAAAAGCTTTAGGGCACGTCAGTTAGGTTTCGAGGGGAGTACGATTTCGGGTATTTATCGGCATGACCGCGACTGCGTCGGAGCACCAATCGCTGATGCCGGCATGTTTTTTAATCCCTCTCGATGACACCTCTTTTTCCTGCATAAGCTGTGACTTCCGACGCACTGTGAAGCCCCAGTTTCTTCATCAGATTTGTTCGATGGCTCCCTACGGTCTTGAAGCTGATTGAAAGAATATTGGCTATTTCTTTGCTGGTGTGCCCCTCGGCAATCAATCTCAGAATTTGCAGCTCTCTAGGGGTAAGCCTGTTTAGGGACAGCGATCTTTCTTTAACATCCATCGTGTTCGAAGGCAGTGAAATTTTGCCATGCAGAGCAGAGCTCAAAAACCGCTTTCCGTTGGAAACTTCTGCTAAGGCCTCAACAAGTTCATCTTTAGGAGCGTTTTTCAATACATAGCCCTCCGCTCCAGCGCTGTAAGCTGCTAACACATACTCTTCCTCGTCGTGTACGGTTAGCACAACGATTTTGGTCTGAGGGTGCCTTGCCTTTATCTCCTGGATGGCTTTGATACCGCTCAGTTTGGGCATGGATAAGTCCATAAGGACCAGATCAGGAGTAAGTTCATCAACTGCCTTGACAGTCTCCAGACCATCTTGTGCTTCATCAACAACCTGATAGTCGGGTAGAGCCGAAATAAGAGCGGACAGACCCTGTCTAAGAATAGTGTGATCTTCTCCGATTATCACGCGTTTTATGGATCGCATTAATTGACCGGCCTATTCTAGGTATTAGCATTACCTTCTTGGTGTTTATAGACCTGTACGTTTTAAGCTCTACTAACTAGAGTAGTTTGAGCAGAATAAGAAATACTGAACGATTTGCTGACACCCTCTTACCACTAATCATTGATTATGATTGTGCAAGCTCGATGCGGCCAGTTGGTTTGGCGATCATCACGTCTCGTATGGATAGAAAGCTCGATCGACTGTAAAAACCGATGAAAGTATATGATTTCTTTCCGGTTTAATGCATGATAGTAGGTACTTTTAAAGGATTGCCCCCATGAGGATGACCAGACTACTAAATCTGCTATTAGCAATGTCTCTGATCCTAACGGCTTGCGGGATAACGACTTTACCTACCTCCGATGAAGAGCATTTGAGAGTGGGATTAGATGCTTACGATAGGGGGGATTATAGTCGGGCATTGAATAACTTGAAGCCTCTGGCCGAGCATGGTGATACAGTGGCCCAAACCAAATTGGGCAATATGTATTATCTCGGTCTTGGGGTTCCTGAAAACAATGAGGCGGCGGCAAAATGGTTTCGTAAAGCTGCAGATCAAGGTGATCTGGAAGCCCAGATTACTTTGGGAACTTTGTACATATTGGGCGTGGGAGTCGATCAGAACTATGCGGAGGCTGCCAAGCTGTTGCGCTCACCAGCTGAATGGGGTATCAGCGGGGCCCAATTCATGCTGGGCATGCTTTATATGAATGGGCAAGGAGTCGCACGGGACCCTGTTCAGGCTTGCATGTGGCTGGGGCTGGCCGCGACTGGAGGCAGCAAAGCTGCGATAGAAGCCCGCGCGGAGCTAACGGAAAAAATGACCTCAGAGCAGATCAGTCGTGCCCGCGCGATGGAAGAAAATTGGAAACCCCATCGACCTTCCGGAGAGTAAAGCGTTGTGCTGAACGAATTTCGCAATGCTCGAAACGAACCCTCTATTCTTCGAGTTCAAGTTTCGTGGAGAGAAACCTCAGCATATCCTTCAGCGTAACAATGCCAACTAAACGACCGCTTTCTACAACCATTAAACGACTTATGCCGGTGCGGTTCATCGCCGAAAGTGCTTTCATGGCGTCTTCTTGAGGGCCGATCGTATTGTCCGATGAGCACTCCGTGTTGAGTTCTCCTACCGTTTTCTCATGGCGCTTTTCTTTCGGTACTTCCTTGACCTGTTTAACGGTTATACATCCAATCAACTTATCCAAGTCGACCACCGGATACATCTTATAATGATATTGGTAGATGTAGTCCTCAAGCAATTGCTCGACGGTTGTCGAAGGCTTCACAGTAATCGGATCGGATTTCATGAAACGACTAACGGGCTCGCCTTCCAAAGCTTCACGCGTTATCAGTTGTTGATAGGACATCCGAGCTGCGTTCTGGAGAAAAAGGCCGATTAGAATCATCCACATTCCGCCAAATAAGTTGCCGTAAAACATGCGATAAAAGCCGAAAACGATCAGCGCGATGCCAAAAAAAGAACCGATTTTAGAGGCAATGCGAGTGGCCCAGTTCAGGTCGCCCTTTATTCGCCAAAGTATGGATCTCAGAACTCTTCCCCCGTCTAAAGGAAAGGCGGGGATCAAATTGAAGGCAGCGAGTATTCCATTGATAATTGCAAGATATTTCAAAATGCCATTGATTGGCGCAGGCCAGCCGTTATGGGCCCCGGTTGAATAAAGCCAGTAAAACAGCAGAGCAATGGCGATGCTGGAAAGTGGGCCGACTATAGACATGAAAAATTCAGCCTTGGCATTCGGCGGTTCTTCTCCCATTTCCGCTACGCCGCCAAAGATGAAAAGAGTGATCCCTTTCATTGGCATCCCCTGAGCCCTGGCTACGAGGGAATGTGAAAATTCATGAACGATGATGGAAATAAATAGTCCGAGCGCAGCCACTATCCCCATGATCCAGTATGTCTGCGTGGACAGATTCTTGTACTCGAATGGAAAGAATCCCGTGGAAAGAGACCATGCGACCAGAATTGCGATAATGATCCAACTGAAGTCGATATTCACTTCAAAGCCGAACAGATTGAACAATCTAATTTTTCTGCCGAACATTTCATCTCCTCCGGAGCATTAAGTGTTTCTTTCCACCTCTCTTCCTACTTAATGGTAATCTGTTGCTAACCTGTCAAGCTCGACCGATTCTCTGGTTGTTGTTCACCTGTGAAGTCTCCTCTGCCTTCAACACTCCTGCGATCGAGGGCTTCCTGCACCTCCGGAACGATTGCCGTGTTGCCTCCTAACCCACAGCCTCCAGTGGCCGCGAAGCTTAACGGCAATGTACCTCCTGAACTTCTTCCACAATTCTTTGGCAACTTCAGCGGCTTAACGCTGTAGCCCTGTTTGGCGGAGACGGGACGTCCGCATTCGGTTGCCGCCAGCCAGATAAAGGTTGAAGCGGGCGGTGCGATTCTTTTCAGGTGAGCTTCCAAATGAGCCAAAAATGATTTATCCACTCGAAGCACTTTGCTGCAGGCTGGATCTCTCCCCATGATGGCGCCGTTGGTGGCTTTTCCCAAATGATGATAAAGAGTTTTTCCCCCGCTGTTAGATTGTAATGACCAAACGGGAACAATATGAATAGTTCCCCCCTCTCCCATGCCGGTTGGATAAATCCTGTAGCCGGCATTGTCAGTGGTGATAACAAATAGAGTGCTCATTCCATCGACAGTTATGACATCTTCAGAATAATTGCCAAGCGCAGTCAGCAGTACCTTGGCGGTTATTGTCTTTTCTTCATTGTCAGCAGTTCGCATGTTGACTGCAAACTTCCCGATTTGCCGATCTAAAATTATCCTCTTTACTACCGCGTTTTCATGCACGCCTACCTTATTTTCTCTTGCAAGTTTGAGGGCAGCATCTTTGTAACCGAGCAAAAACTGGCCTCCAGGATATTGGACGGCGTCGATGTGGCCTGCGTTTATATCCTGAAAAATCTTCAGATCCGCTCCGTAAATGGACCTTATCTCCTCAATCGAAAGATGTTTTCCGAGCAGACCAAACTCCTTCTTCAATTCCGTTTTGGACGCAACCTTGGATTCTCCTGAGACCTCGTATACCACTCTACCGCACATATTTATTATGTGCTTCCCCGGATCATTTCCGGTGCAACCCATTTCTTCGAGTGCCGCGAGTGTGGCGGCGTTTCTTGTCAGATTCATCCTGGCGTAGCTGTTTTCAGAGTCAGTCAACTCTAGCAGTGTGTACTGTAAAGCTACCTTGATATTTTTAAGAAACTCTTTTGTATTCTTCTTAGCTAAGTTCGACATAGCTCTGTGATCGAGCCGGAAAGATTTAAAACGAAGACTTTGGGGAGCATCTGAGATTCCCATAATTCGTTTTGCCTCATTAATAAAAAGAGACTTTGTTTGAAACATTTCAATCAGCCGCTGATCCATGTCCTCTTCAGGATGCAGGGTCCAGCCCGAGAATGTGAAGATATCTTGGGGATGTGAGATGATGCAGTGCTTGCCGCCATGTTTATGGGCCTGGTAAGTTACATTCAGATAAGCAAACATTCCACCTATACCTAGAATGTCGTATGTTTCATGGATCGTACCTGGCAGGGGGCCGCAGGCTAGTTCCGGTTTAGGTGGTTTTTGCGCAAGCCAATCGAGATTTCGATCCTGGTCCATTGAAGCAAGGTACTGGTCTAACAGCCTGTTGAGAGCCACATGCCCGGACTTTTGAAACAGCTGAAGAACTTTGACTCTCTGTTCATCAGTAACCCCATTTTTTTGGTTGAATTCTTTTAGAACTTGTTCGTTTGTTTGAGTATTTTGGCATTCCGACAGTTTCCGTGCGACCTTTTGGAAATGCTTCGGCATGGTCATGCTCCTTGCGGCTATTTTTTGTTATGTAGGAATTTTTCCGTCCGTGATGTGATATGCTTTACAACTGATGTGCTATCTCCTATTATTTTCAAATCTGGTTACTTATGTCTGCTATATGTTTTCATAAACCTGCTGATTAGACGATATAAGAGGCGAAAAAGCTTACACAAAGAATATTAAGTCTAAATTGGTCCGTAATCTCCATTTAACGCTTCGAACAAAGTTAATAATCCAGGAGGTACAAAAAATGCTTATGTTAGACAATAAACGCTTATTACTTTCGAAGCTAGAAAAACCCATTGGATTGATATCCCTTTTAGCTGTTTTGCTATTCGTGCTGGGAGGCTGTGCTGCTCTCCAGAATCAGCAAGCGATGGACACAGAACGCCTGCTGTCCGCTGCCGGGTTTCAGATGAAGCTCGCAGATACCCCTGAAAAGATGGCTCACCTGAAAACTCTTACACAGCGAAAGCTTGTGCCGCACGAACGTGATGATAAAATCTATTATGTATACGCGGACGCGAATGAGTGCCAATGTATTTACGTCGGAACTGAAAAGGCTTATCAGCGCTATCAAAAGCTTGCACTGAAGAAACAAATCGCAGAAGAACGGCTTAACGCTGCAGAAATGAATGAGAATGCGGCTATGGATTGGGGGATGTGGGGGCCCTGGGGACCATGGTGGTAAGTTGCGGTAGCCAAGGTTTGGGCAGATGCGACCGCTTCATTTTATGAATTTAAGCGGTTCGCTTGGGTGTAATAAAAAAGAGAGAGGATTATGAAAGCCAGGGGATGTGCCGTTGAAACCACTCGCTGACTTGTAATCCTCTCTCAAGTTCTGTATGCATTGAGCCACATGTTTTTCGCTTTGTCTATCGGTAAAAGTACCTATTTTTGCTCTAATCGTGAACTTTTTTTTACGTGTGCATTCAAGCGGCGTCAAGCTCGACCGTTTGCTTTTTTGACTTCCAACCTATCGAAATGCTTTAGTTCCTTGCCCAATTATTAATTCTCTGCAGTTTCCGGGGACTCTATCGGCACTTTGTTGTTGGCTCATGCGTTCGCCCGACAACCTGAGAAAATCAATAAATCATGAGGAAAAAGTCAGCGGGTACAGGAAGTCCCGAATCACTTCTAATGCGAACATCCACCATAGTGTCTCCGCCTATTCCGGGGACACTTGCCGCGATAATTGGAAAGCGCAAACCGAGAGATACTCCCTCGATGGTCGCCAAAGCGTAGCGCTGAGAAACGTCAAAGCCTACATCGAGTTGGTAACGATCGGAGATCTTGCTTAAAGTGGGGACGACTCCATTCACGTTATTAAACCAGCGGTCGATGATTAGATTGCTGAAAGGATCTCGTACGACGTGCACCCCTGCAGCCACGAGCACGCCTGCCGTCCTGTGCAGGAAAGCCGCCATCTGAGCGCGAGTGACATATTCGTCCGGTCTGAAAGTCCCGTCTGGAAAGCCTGTCGTGATGCCGTTTTCTTGAGCCCAGTTTATATCGTCATAGGCAAAATTGTCAGGGGGTACATCTGGAAAACTTGCGATCACATAGGTAATGCCGGCGCCGGCAATGAAGGCCAAAAAGAGCAGTCCAGTGAATAGCCATTTCCCGCGAATTGATTGAAGATTGTTCATGACATTGCCTCCTCATTCTGCATCGATGCAACAAACCAGGGTGCTATTAGAGCAAAATTGTAATCAGCTTTATCCATTCCCTATGGATGGAAATTATGTGGAATTTGTATCGGTGAGAAAGAGAATAATCCAGTTTTTCTCGCAGTTCAAAAAGAATTAGGGGAAATTACTCAATCCTGAGGCAGAGGAGTCTGCCCGCACCTATCGCTCCATTGTTTGCACACGCTACTCTCGATCACTCTCTCCCGAGCATCCGGATGGTGGAGCCGGGAGCGCTTCCCCTGCGATTGTGCCGCGAGCAAAATTCATCCAACTCCACTTTGATTCGGAATCATCCAATTTCTAGAACAGTGGAGCACTGTGCAAACAAGAGCTTTGCCAATTCAATCTTACGAGTTCATAGCAATTTGGCCGCATAAACTAGTGGCTTTTTCAATGGGTTGAGCTATTAGATAAAAAAAAGGAAGCATTGCGCTTCCTTGGAAAAGAGAAACCAACTCTGGGGGGGGAATGAGGCTGGCACGAGGATTTAAAAGCAAAATTTATGCCCAAAGAGATGAAGAACATAACTCACTTCGCATTATCGTCTCGGTCGTGGAGTAGACGAAGTCTAACTGCGGACTTACTTCCACCCGGCTGTGAGAGTGTGATATCTTTCCCAGAGCACAAAACGTGATTGTGTGTGTTCAATGGGTTGTACTCAGATACTTGTGATGCTCGACGTTATCTGGATGCTTATCGCTACTTTGATAGACACCTTTGGCAATTCTTCTCTGAATGTGCAGGATATGTCGGAAAGGCGATCGTTAACTTAATAATCTGCAATGGAAAAAGTGCAGGCTTGAATTTGGATCGAAATGAACGGTTCTTTTTAGAGGCATACTTCATTGTGGTTCGTCCAAGATGCCGCAAATGTTGAATGTTAAAGCAAGAAAATGTATCGGCCCAGCCATATGCTGAATGCCGGTGTTCGTTGGCAAGGCCTAGGAAACTGTCTGAAGAATCATTCAGATTAGATTCGAATTGGCTACCGTCCGGCGTGGATGAAATTGCATACATTACTGCAGTTAAAAGCATACATACGGCGAGGCCTGTTGAGAGAAAATTATTTTGTGAAGTGCGTCTTTTGTACAAAGTGGGTAGCTCGAAAAATTTTTGGGTGCTGCAAATGTTTCAAGATGGATAGGGCAGAGAAGGTTCATTGTCCATGAGTTCAGCAAAAAAAGGAACGTCATCAAAGACTCCCTTCAGGCTTTTTCTACGATTCCTTGGACCGGGTTTCCTGGTTACCGTAGGCTTTATCGATCCTGGCAATTGGGCGACTAATATTGAGGGGGGCTCGAAATTCTCCTACGAGCTGCTCTGGGTCATCACCTTGAGTACCATCATCCTCATAGTGATCCAGAACATGGCTGCGAGGCTTGGCATTGCCACCGGTAAATCTCTGGCGGTGAACATTAAGGGAGGCTTCTCCCCACTGGTGGCCGGAGGTATTGGGATCACCGTAGTTTTGGCATGCGTCGCAACAGACGTTGCAGAACTATTGGGTGGAGCCATAGGCTTCGCTTTACTGTTCGGCACTCCTCTTTGGTTGGGAGCGCTGATGACCATAGTTCTGGAGGTGTTTCTCATCGTCAGTCAGCGATACCATCGTTTGGAGGCTATAATCCTCGCCTTCTTGGGCATTATCGCATTGTGCTATGTTATTGAGGTTATGATTGTAAAGCCTGACTGGCGTCAGCTCTTGCCGGCGTTGGTAGTGCCGCGTGTCAACAATAGCAGCATTTATATCGCAATGGGGATACTTGGTGCGGTGGTGATGCCGCACAATATTTTTCTGCACTCAAATGTGATTCACAGTCGAAAGTGGGGGATCTCCGAACAAGAGAAGATGTCGTTATTGCGTTACGAGAAACTCGATACCTTTACGGCAATGATTCTCGGCTGGGTGGTCAATTCTGCGATGATCGTTGTGGCCGCCGCCGTTTTCGCGCGCCATCATGCGGTTGTGACCAGCATTGAGCAGGCATCCGCTACGTTGACGCCACTCGCAGGCCCTCTGGCGGGTTTGCTCTTTTCAGTTGCCCTGGTCTTTTCAGGAGTTGGTTCATCCATCACCTCATCGATGGCCGAGGCCAATGTGGTTACAGGGTTCCTGGGAAAACCCGAAGATCCCCGCACCTTGCTTTATAGGCTTTCAGTTTTCGTCACTGCCATCCCTTCATTTTTCATTATAATCTCTGGTATGGACACTTTTCGGATTCTGATTTTCAGCCAGGTGGTGTTAAGCATTCAACTCCCATTTACACTGATCCCATTGATTGTGCTGTGCCGCAGGAGTGATGTCATGGGCGCATTCCGCAGCTCGAATCGCGAGTTCGTTGCGGCTCTGATTATTTCCGGCATTGTCATAATGCTCAATCTTTATTTGCTTTATTCAACCTTCGTTGAAGGAGCGTGAGATGCAGGTCTATAAGAAGATATTGGTTACCGTTGACTGCTCTCCGGTAGACGAGGCGATTCTCAAACATGTAACCGCCTTGGCACTGCAGAACAGTGCGGCGGTTTACCTTCTGCATGTAGTCCATTCACACACATTGGATCAAAATCGCGTGCTGCGCGAGAATTCCGAGGCGTGTTTGTCTGCCCATCAGGAAGCTCTCCGCAGCAAAGGGATCGAAACCCACATCATCATTAGAAGCGGTGAGCCCGATCTGGAGATACTCGACGAGATAGATAAGGAAGTCTATGATCTCATCGCAATGGCAACCCATGGTCATGGTTTTTTGGGCGATCTGCTTTTCGGCAGTGTATCCGACAAGCTAAAACACCGAACTCAGGTGCCGTTGCTCTTGATCAAGTCAGAGGCAAGTTGAATGCTGTCCGTCTCTATTCGAATTGTATTGGCTTATCGTTTATTTTTGAAATTCGCCTGAGGAAGTACTTGCAGTTGCAGCATTAGTCGGCTCTGCTTTTATCATTGCACGAATGCAACTCCTCCTCCAGTTTGTCGATTTGGCCGCGGTATTTCTGCTGGGCTTCCCGCACCAGCCTCAGGCTCTCTCCTTTATCGATCCCTACACCCCCCGTCGCTTGACAGATATTCAGCTGCAGTTCGGTAGTGTCGAGCCTGCTTCGGTACTTAAGATTGAGCAGTTGGAGCTTTTTAATGTTTGTTGCCTGTTCGGAAATGGTTTTGGACAGCTTGGGCATGAGCAGACCGAATTCTTTGATTTCCATTGCGCTCTCGGGGCCTTGGATCTGGCGGATCAAAGTGTTCGCATATTCCTCGAGTCCTTTGCCGATCTTTCTCACCTGTAATCCATAGGTTTCAGCTGCCGGCGATCCGGTCATAGCGTTTGCCAATTTTTCAAGGTCGTCTGCGTAGTCTTTGACCTTTAAGGCGCGATCTTTGACTTTCAAACCATATTCATTTGTGATCGCCTGGATCCGCCCTCTGTAGACATGGACGGTAGCCACGAGCGCCACGCAAAGAGCGACAAAGATAAGCCCCCATATAAATTTGGTCACTTTCAATCCTTTCTTGCTTTCTTCTGCATCAGAGCCACAACATTGGGGACTTTCTGATTCCTCATGCCCCAATTTTCCTTTATTAATTTCTCAAATAAGTCGTCTCAATTAGCGGAAAAATCAGGTATTCACTGCATTCTTAGGGAACAAAGCCTGCATTTTCCGAGGGAGACTGTATTTAATTCGATTCGTTTTATAGCATGTGGCCTTATAGCATAACCGCCGAAGGCCGACGAGCTGCAGGTACCATTGGCTAATGCCCGTAAATGGATTCTGCGGTTGTCTATATTTAATGTCTATTGTTGATCGGCTTGAAAAACATAACGTGGAGGTTAACTTGATAAGCAGATATTTACAACAACCCTGGAGGGCGAGAAGAAACAATGAACGAGAAGCCACGACTAGTAGATTTATATGAAGATAAGCGATATCAAAGAATAATTCTGCAAACTGCGGTTATTGTTCTTTTGCTGATGCAAGTGGTCATCTATTTTGCAGCGGTGAAGAATTCAGGCGAACAGTCCTTTGTGGTCGTAACAGATGCCAAGGGAAATACGATTTATGAAACCAAGGGAAGCGGTGTCAGCAGTTTTGAGAAGCTTGCGTTCGCAAACACTTTTGGTCCGATGGAAAACTACAATGTGAACGTCAAAACAAAAGTTGTACCTTTTCCTTTTCGAGCTTGGCTGTCAGCAGCCATAGGGATTCCCATCGGATTGGTGATGCTGGTCGCTTTTGTGGTTAAATCATATTTTTCTCTGTTTTATGGTGAAGATGCAGGCAGTGAACAGAAGAAGCAGGGTGGTGCTTCTGACGGATCCAATCTATTGGGAAACTTGTTTCAGATATTTCAGCGGATTTCCATCTTCCACATCGGTTTCCTTGCGCTGGTGAGTGTGCTCATTTTATGGCTGGTTCCCAATTTCATAGCTGGTTTTGCCCGTTTCGGACTGAATACGATCAGGGAATTCAAGTGGTTTTTTGCCGCCCTGTTTCTTGTGCTCACTGCCATCACCACCTGGGGCATCTACCTGCGATATAAGCTGTCTACCAAAATGATCGAAAAGCAGCTCGACTTGGAAAAATTTCGTATTGAACAGCAGCTGTTGGCAGAGCAGTCGACTCGGTATTTTCTTAACGACGCTGAGAGCGTTGATGAACGAGCGTCGGAAGGGACCGAAGGACCGGAGCAAGGCGCAGGAGAGATGGTTCTCCAGAGTTCTAATGTGAGACACATGCATGGTTGAAAGCTGCGCGTAATAGGAATATCGTCTTTTACTCCGCCAAACATTGATATCCTCTTAACACCCCGAGTGCAAAAGAGTCTTTCCCCAAAAGCTTTTTCACCTATTTATCTAAATTGACGGAGAGATATTCGATAATTATCGAATAGATAATACTTGTCAATCGGACGTTCTGTAACTAGATTAGAAGGCAAGATTTCAGTCATTGCGAATCTATATTTATTTTATACTCCTTGCGTAAAATGAGGTTGGTGAGGAAATTTTCCATTGTAGAATGGTTAAGATTCAATGGCCGATCGCTGAAAGTTCCCGACTACATTCTTGCTTCAATAAATGCAGGAAAGGAGAAGGTGTGCTATGGCGCAGGACACAAGATCCTATGACATTGAAATGTTTAAAGATACCTTTGAAAATGAGTTTACCTATCTAAACGGATTCTTACGCAATGTACGCCGATTTGCCAATAGGCCTGCGCTCACCTGCCCTGCCAGAGATAGAACCTGGAGCTATGTCGAGCTGAACCAAGAGAGCAACAAGCTGGCACACAGCCTTAAAGCCGAAGGAGTCGGCAAAGGTGATGTCGTTATGTGGCAACTCCAAAATTGTGCTGAATTTGTATTTCTATATCTTGGTCTGCAAAAAATTGGAACCACAGGTTGCCCGATAAATTTTCGACTGGCTTACGGAGAGACAGCATACATAATCGACGACAGCAAGCCCGCTGTATTCATCTATGATGTGGACTTTAGTACTACAACGAGAGATCCACACCTCCGCGCGAAGTGACACTCCAGAACAAAATTTGGTTGTAGTACCGGGTTGTCATCGATGTTGCCGGACAAGACTGTTGGAGTAGAAGGATTGCAGTGGTGAAAAGAAGAGTCGTAGTGACAGGAATGGGGGCGATCACGCCTGTCGGCAACGGAGCTAAGGCGTTTTGGGAAAACCTTATTGCCGGTCAATGCGGCGTCGACAGGATTACGCTCTTTGACAGTTCGGGCCTGCCCTGCAGAATTGGTGCAGAGATAAAGAATTTTTGTATCACCGATCATATCCCCCCAAAACTTGCACGAGAAACTGATCGGTTCATGCATTTTGCTTTGGTGACGGCAGCTGAAGCCTTGAATGGCAGCGGCTTGCAAGTAGGGTCTGCGGATCCCTATCGGGTAGGAGTTGTATTCGGGACTAGCGCCGGTGGGCTGACAACGGTCACCGATGCACAAACGAATTTTATGTCAAAAGCCAGATACCGCGTAAATCCTCATTTTATGTCCAGAATGCTGCCGAATCTAGCTGCCGGCCACATTGCCATTCGGCACGGATTTAAGGGCCCTTCGCTAACCATTGCGACAGCCTGTGCCACTGGAACCGACGTTGTCGGCATAGCCATGAGTATTCTACAAACAGGTGCAGCGGACGTCATACTGGCTGGAGCTTCAGACTCCCTATATTGCCAGTTGGTTTTTGCCGGTTTGTGCTCGGCCAGGGCTATGTCTACCCGCAATGATGAACCTGCCAAAGCATCTCGGCCTTTCGATCGCCAGCGGGATGGGATGGTGATGGGGGAAGGGGCTGGCACGGTTGTTCTGGAGACGCTCGATCATGCTAGGCGGCGAAATGCGCCAATATGGGGTGAATTGATTGGTTATGCAAACTGCGGAGACGGATTTCACGCCATGGCGCCGCAACCGGATGGAAAGGGTGAGATATATTGTATGCGTGAGGCACTGACCGGCGCCGGACTCGGACCGCAGGAAATCGATTATATTAATGCTCATGGAACGTCCACTCCTCAAGGGGACAGAGTTGAAACTCTTGCCATAAAGGAAGTTTTTGGTCCACGTGCATATCAAATACCGGTAAGTTCCATCAAAGGGGCTACCGGGCACATGATCGCTGCTGCAGGGATTATCGAACTGATAGCTTCATTGAAGGCGATCAATCAAAGCATTATCCCTCCAACGATCAATTATGACGAACCGGACCCCGAATGCGATCTCAACTATGTCCCCAATCACGCTCGGCATTTGTCCATAAACACAGTAATGTCCAACTCCTTCGGTTTCGGAGGACAAAACGCCAGCATAGTTGTCAGAAAGATCTAATAGAAAAATCGAGAAAACCATGGGATCAGAGAAATGAGAAAAGGAGCCGTAATAGCCTTAGTTCTTATCCTGGTGGCCGCAATCATTTTGGCGCTGGCATTGTTGGGGCAGACGAGGAAGCAAAAGGATATCATCACTGACCAGGAAAAGCAGTTGGCTCGCCTCAACTCAGAATTAGAGCAAACAAATGAGAACGTGCATACCTTGCAGCAGAGGGCTCTGACAAGCTCCGAGGAAGTGCAGACCGCAAAGCAACGCAACTCTGATCTGCAGAATATGCTCCAGGCAAAGAGCCAACAACTGCAGAGCCTTCAGCGAAAAATCTCAGAGCTGGCAAAGGCTGAAAAAGATCTCAACAAGCAACAAATTTCGCAGCAAGAAACGATAAAGAGTCTGCAAAAGCAGCTCGATGATTCTCATTCTAAGCTTGTTTCCTGCCAACAGAACATTGTGAAGGAACAGGCTGCGGTTGCTCAGCTTCAAAAGCAAGCCTCAGAAGCCGAGAAGGATCAAGCCCAGCATGCCAACAGTGAGAATCAGAAAATCGATCAGCTTCAGCGACGCATTGCAGCGCTCGGGGAGGGAAAGGAGTCGGCAGAATCAAAATTGGAAGGGCTGGCGACAACTAATGCAGCACTTGTCTCTCAACTGAAAAAGCATATCCAAAAGCAAGAAGTGACCATTAAGCAATACCAGCAGAAGCTGTCCGTGACTTTTTTGGATCGAGTGTTGTTCGGATCTGGAAAAGTGTCCATAACTGCCGAAGGCAAATCGGTGTTAACGAAGGTAGGGAAAGTGCTGAAGGGAGTAACTGGAGAAACCATCCAGGTCATCGGAAATACCGATGCGGTCCCAATTGCTCCCGAATATAGGCATAGATTCGCCTCAAATTGGGAGCTTTCAGCTGATCGAGCGGCGGCCGTGGTTCGTTTTTTACAAGAGAAATGCGGGGTCGATCCGAAAAATATGGAAGCTGTGGGACGTTCATCCTACTATCCGATTGCGAGTAATGCCAGTCCGGAAGGGCGAGCCAAAAACAGAAATGTTGAAATGGTGATAAGTCCCAAGCTCGAGGCAGGGTAATCCCCGTTTCCGGATGGAGAGTAATTAAGTTGGACTAAATTAGGGAGAATCCTGCACTTTGTATTTGTCGTAATTGCCATCACAGAAGTCACACGGTGAACTTCAATCGATAATGATCTCTCGATCCGACCAGACATGGAAAATGACCGTAAAACTTATTCTGCATGCATTAAACGGCCAAGACCTCTCTTTGAATAGTAATAATGGCGTCTCTAAGAACTGCAACCATATGATCGATCTGTTCTTCTTCGATAATAAAGGGTGGCGCCAGCAATATATGGTCTCCGTTGATTCCATCAGCGCCCCCGCCTCCCGGATAAGTAATAAGGCCATTGAGGAATGCTGCATGCGCCACTTTGGCATTCACTTTAAGAGCTGGATCGAAGGTGGCTTTGGATCTCTTTTCTTTGACCAGTTCAACGCCCGCGAATAATCCCAATCCTCTAACATCTCCAACAGTCTCGAGTTCCAGAAGATCCTCAAGTTTCCGTAGAAGGTACTTTCCCATTTCCTCACAGCGCTCGACTAGCCGATGCTCTTCTATGTATCGGATAACAGCTGCTGCAATGGCTGTTGAAAGTGGATTCTGAGAGTAAGTGTGCCCATGTATAAAGCTTCCAGAACCTTGCTCTAGAGCTCTGTGGATTTCCTCCTTAACGATCACCGCACCGATTGGTGTGTATCCGGAGCTGAGCCCCTTGGCCGTCACGATCAGGTCAGGCACTACATTCCAGTGATCAAGACAGAAGTTGCGTCCACAGCGTCCGACACCAGTCATGACCTCATCGGCGATCAACTTGATATCATAACGATCGCAAATGGCTCGAATCTTCTGCCAATAGCCGTTTTTCGGCACCAACGCGCCGGCAGTTGCTCCGACAACCGGTTCAGCGATGAATGCCGCAACCGCATCCGGCCCTTCATATTTGATGGTACGTTCCAATTGTTCGGCGCATTGCAAGTCGCAGTTGTCGGGTAGCATGCCGAAGGGGCATCGATAGCAGTAAGCTGGTTCGATATGGGGAGTGTGAAGAAAAAGAGGATGGTAGTGTTTTCGCCGTCCAGTGTGTCCACCTAATGCCAGTGCGCCTGTCGTGTTGCCGTGAAAACTGGTCCAGCGGGAGATGACCTTATACTTATCACTCTTTCCAACTTCTCTCCAGTATTGTCTGACTAGTTTTACCGCCGTTTCGACTGCCTCAGATCCACCCGAGAGGAAATATACTTTGCTTAAATCGGGATCTGAACAAAGATGACTAATTCTCTCGGCACACTCTATCGCAGCTTCACTGGTAAAATGACTGCCATGCGCAAAAGCCAATCTATTCGCCTGAGAAAGCATGGCCTCACGAATTTCGGCTACTCCATGGCCGATGCTGACCACGCACGCTCCACCTGAACCGTCTGTATAGCGAGTGCCGTTCTCGTCCCAAATGTATATGCCTTCTCCGCGGTCGACTGTGGGATAAGTCTTGCGAAGGTTTCTATAGAAAATATGGTCATCCATGTCTATTGAGTTTCTCCTCATTGCAGCCCCCCACGGGACTTCTGTCAAGTTCCATGAACTCTATAAACCTTTCCAGGCAAACGTGCCTGCGCGAATTCCACGGCGGTTGGGTGATAGATTGGGATGTCAACGGAGGGAATTCCAGTTATGCAAAAATGCCTTCATGCTTTCGAACCATCGCCTCTAGTTTGCTCTGCTGAAGTTGTAGTTCGGTGAGCATTCTGTCACGGTATTCAGAAGTCGTGTTATGCATTTTGCCCAACAGATTTTGGTAATAGGAGACGCCTTCCAATAGCTTGGTCCGAAAGACTTTAAAATATTTGACACTCTGCTCGCTCAGCACGGTCTTCAGTTCAGCAATCTCATTTTCCAAATAATCAATATTCAACTTGAGTTCGCTAATAAACATGTTTGGGCGAGGGGTCTCATTGATGATGTTTGTTCTGCCATAAATATGGTCTACCATCTCTTGCAAAGATATAATTTTTGAAAAGTAAGCCAAATTGGGGCCCGGACAAATGGCCGGAGTTGCTGGTGCTTCATTTGGTTCCGAAAGGTCGTGAGCTAAGATTGCAGCCCCTCCCAAATCATTGCAGATGCAAGACTTGTTGACTATTTTTTCATAAGCTTCTTGATAAGCTTCGGGGCTTAGGGACTGGCTTTGAATCTGCTGCAGTTTCTTTTTTTGATAGACTCGAGAAGCAACACAAACCGGCGTATCGGTGAATTCCGTGTTGGATGCCAGTAGACCTTTGATGCACGGGCTCCCATGGCGGTCCGATCGAATTCGTCCGATTCTTGTCAATTCGCTGGCTGAAGTTCTGAGGTTACTAAAAGGAACCCCAAGAGGCGAGACATCGCTCAAATAAAGATCGTCTTTGTCTGCCTCGCATAGTTTTTCCAGTGTTTCCTGATCGACGGTGGTGGCTTCCGGTACGAGCAGAAAAGCAGTACCCCAACCAACCGCGTCTATTCCGTAATGGTTCAGCAAAAAGTTATGTTCTTGAGCAGTCCCGACACCGCCCTGCGCGGTGATGCGAACCGGGTGGGGATGGGCAAAGGTGCGTTTCCCTTTGTTAGCTAAGGCCTTATTGTATATCTGGAAAAGTTCCGATACCAGATCATGTTTTTTCAGTTTGAATTCTTCCAGGTTGGGTCCCATGAGAGAACCTCCCTGACCGAACGCATGGCCTCCGCAATTAAGTCCGGATTCCACTCGATATTCGGAGACCCAAAGTCCCTTTTTGGCAAAAAATTTCCCTTGTGTGTGAGCGGAGCGAAAGTCACTTACTTTTATAACGATTTTCTTTTTTATAAATCCACTCTCGTCTGCGTGAAAGTCCTTGAATTGCTCTACATAACTATAAAGACGTCCGTTAAAACCAGCCGAAAATACAATTGAGGACGTAAGATCGCTGTTGGCGAAACCCCTCAGGGCGGCCAGTGCCTCTGAGTACTCACTGGGAAGAGGATCACCTTTCTTATCGTAGTTTGTCCGATCTACTTTGGTCATGATGTTGACGTCGATCGATCCGGGCCGAATCTTTTTCCTGAGCTCGGCTTGCACTTTTTCCTTTTCAACCGGGTTCTTCGTCGCAAGCATGGTTTTGTAGAGCTTTTTTAACGGCGAGCTGTCTGCTAATAATTCAAAATACTTGGTGATTTCGGAGTCTATCTCAAACGCTGAAGCTTTAAGCCTTTCGAACTGGTCCCTGACCGCCTGATCCAACAGATTGAGGTAGGCTGTGATGCGCCGAGCCCGCGAATCGTGATCGTGTCTTTCAATTGGAATATATTCTTTTCCGGCAAGTTTACAGTGGAATTTTCTCATTTTTTCAACGAGCAGGTCGTCCACTGACGAAATGACGGATGATATGCCGTACTTGGCCACCTTAATTGGTGACTCAATTGTAAAAGCAGTCCCCATGACAGGTATATAAAATGAATGTATGTCTTGTTGCATTTGCTCCTCTTTCAAGACGTGCCGGCATTTATAATTTCTTTTAGCATACTGCGATCCGCGCCAGAAAACAGATGCAGTGTTGGAATAGTGGCTGGTTGCTTTTGTTCGTATTGCATGAGAAGTGATGAAAAAAAGTCAATAAATAAAGATTCCTGTTTCTCCCGCGGTTCGGGGATTAACGTCTCCGTGATTTTGGTGGCTTGGATTTCGCTTCTGCGACGCAGATGTCCATCCTGCAAACTTTGGTAAATATGCATCAGGCGCCATGCTTGATCGGAATCCCCTCGCCTCTCGGCTAATTCAGCAAGTATTCTATAGATAACAGCATTCTTCTCCAGTTCCGTACCTGCTTTGATGAGGAGGCGCTCTGCTTCTTCAACCTCACCCAATTCCCATAGCGCCCAGCCAAGAAGCACACGCCCCCTGAATTGACGAGGATGATACACCAGACCTCGGCGACAAGTTTCTACGGCCTCTTTCCAAAGCTTTCTGGCGCAGAACTCTTCGGCCAGAGGGACAAAAACCTGAGATGAAGGGTCCTGAGACAGCAAATTACAGGAGAACTCCATCAAATTTTCAGTGGGCATCGAGAGATCGGTCTGTGATTTGGATTTCCTGCCACGATCCAAGCTTTCTGACCCTGAAGGTGGTTGGGGGTGATGATTCGACAAGGGCCCGCCAGTTTTGTCGATGTTTCGGGCTGTTGAACTATCGATAGCTTGAGGCGCCCGGTCCTTGGCCCCTTCGTCAGTCATGGTCTTTTCCTTGAACAGATATTTAATATGTGAAAGAAATCCTGAAGTTTTGATTTAAAAATATCTCATCCGCGTGGTCAAGAGTTAAATCTTGTCTCATTCAAAAACGATACTCTTTGAGGGTGAAACCCATCATTTTGCAGCACCTTTTTTCTGGATTCCCAACTTCATGGTAATGACGGGCCGAGCAGACACATGGCCCTCTTGCCAGTCCTGCCTAGGAGGGAATCCGGGAAATTCAATCAGCTTGCACCAACAACTATTGCACCGAGACAAGTATAACATGTGATGCATTAATTGGATCTTCTGCCTGACCCTCACCGACGTCACTATAGCATGAAGCTCGGAAAAAATATGCTCTATCTATGTTATTATAATCGGTAAGGCTGAAAAGTATGGAAGTCTGGTTCCGCTATTCCGGTAAATTGTGTTAAACGAACCAAAACGAGCTGGTGCATGAGAGTGCGGCAAACGGCCATGACCTGATATTTATAAGGAAACACGAAAGTCTCCCGAGTCGTCT